>Ga0213828_1000246_pt1 | contig 56280 bp, 41 predicted proteins | sample MC6MC0897MG_FD_180664 | JGI IMG/M metagenome (GOLD analysis project Ga0213828, IMG submission 180664) | Enriched soil aggregate microbial communities from Iowa State University, Ames, United States - MC6-MC0897-MG | ecosystem: Environmental > Terrestrial > Soil > Unclassified | place: USA: Iowa...
AAAAACGCTCCGGAAGCGGCTGCCGACACCACCATGGCTGCGCTGCTGCGCGAAGCAATGGCCAAGCAGAACTGAGTTCTGTTTGATCGGTAAAAAAGGGCGACCCTCGGGTCGCCCTTTTTTTATGCTCGCATCATATCCAGATGCAATCCCAGTGAGAGTAATCGCGTGCACGTACCGCCAGGCCTGCGCGGATGGGATTGGCGATGATGTAGCGAGCTATGGTTTTTACATCGTTTTCCTTCCGTAGTGCCCGGTCGTGAAATCCGGGTTGCCAGATGCGATGTCGTTCAGCTCCGGCTCGATAAAGAGCGTTACTACTCCGTGACTTGAAGGTGCGCATCAGCTGGTCCAGGCGTGTTGGTCCCAGTTCAACAAGCCAATGAAGGTGATCGGGCATCAAGACCCAAGCTAGTGTTCGACATTGTCCTTCCTGCTCGCTTAGTCGAAGCTGCTGAATAGCTGCTCGGGCCAGAAATAGTTGGGCGAAATGTGGTATGCGCTTGCGAGTGACAGTTGTCAGCAGGTAAAGCCTGCCTGGTTCTGAATAGCGCCCTCGACGTAATCGGTGATTGCCTTGACGGTCCATGTCGATTTCCTTCTGATCGAGCGTTCAACCGTAGACGAAACGGTTGTTCAGGGCGGTGTAGGACTATTTCCAAATCTGACGAATCGATATTTGTACCGGCGTGCGCTGTCCTGTAGGAGCGGCCTTGTGCCGCGAAAGGGCTGCGAAGCAGCCCCGCGAGGACACCTGCGCCGCAGGCATCGCCGGGGCCGCGGTGCGGCCCTTTCGCGGCGCAAGGCCGCTCCTACATGTGTTGAGTGAGCCTCAATCTGCAAGTGGCGGCTAGACCATTCTTGTAAAACTTCAATCTTGAATTTTTTTATTAAGTCAAGAACCGCCCTGTTCAAATCCCTCCCGGCGTGCTACAAACTGGTTAAGCAATGATCTAGCTGCTTGATAACGAAGGGAAAAATATGACGAAGTCGGAGCTGATCGAACGTATTGTCACCCATCAGGGGCTGCTCTCGTCCAAGGATGTGGAGCTGGCCATCAAGACCATGCTTGAGCAGATGTCACAATGCCTCGCCACTGGCGATCGCATCGAGATCCGCGGTTTTGGCAGCTTCTCGCTGCATTATCGCGCCCCGCGCGTGGGCCGTAACCCGAAGACCGGCCAATCGGTCAGCCTCGAGGGCAAGTTTGTGCCGCACTTCAAACCTGGCAAAGAGCTGCGAGACCGGGTCAACGAAGAAGACGAGGCTGAAGCCTGATCAATCAAGGAGCATTCTGATGCGTAACCTCAAGCGCGCCCTGGCGGCGGTGTTCGTGCTGCTGTTGGCGGCTGTGGTGCTGTTCTTCGTGCTGGAGAACCAGCAGGCCGTGGCGTTGGTCCTGTTCGGTTGGGCTGCGCCGGAAATGCCGGTTGCTGTGCTGGTATTGGCCGCCCTGGTTATTGGCCTGGCAGTCGGGCCGTTACTGGGTGCCTACGGCGTGCAGCGCAGCAAGCGCAAGATCAGAGAGTCTGCCCGTCAGGCGGCACTCAGCAGCCACTAAGGAAACTTCCTACGCCTGCTGAGGAAAGTATCACCTATGCACGCATCGGCCTTCATGGAGTAATAGCCCACTTCATTTTCGGCCCCGGCGAGTGTGCGCAGCATGGAATATCCCAGCCTTTCCCATCACGGTGCTACCCGCGGCGTCACCGGGTCTTGTCATCAGTTGCACCTTGGTCCGTCCGCCAGTGTGCTGATCGATTGCGGGCTTGAGCAGGGGAGCGAAGCTGCGCCGGGTGCGCAAAGCGCTGCGCTCGGCTTCGATATCCAGGGCATCCAGGCCCTGGTTATTACCCATGTTCATCTCGACCACGTTGGTCGCATTCCTGCACTGCTGGCTGCCGGCTATCGCGGCCCCATCATTTGCAGTGAGCCCTCTGCGCGGCTGCTGCCCCTTGTACTGGAAGATGCCTACAAGCTGAGCATCAGCAGCGAGCCTGCGCAGGTGGCGCGGTACATCGATTTCATCCGTGACCTGATCGTGCCGCTGCCTTTCGAGCAGTGGCACGCGGTGCTTGAGCGCCCTGGCCTGGTTTGTCGTATTCGCCTGCAGCGCGCCGGGCATCTGCTGGGTTCGGCTTACGTCGAGTGCGACATGCAGCATGGGCAGGCCAATAGCCGCTATGTGTTTTCCGGCGACCTGGGTGCGTGTGGCAACCCATTGCTGCGCCCGGTGCAGCCGCCGGAGCGAGCTGATGTGCTCGTGCTGGAAAGTACCTATGGCGACCGCCTGCATGCCCATGCCGGCGACCGTAGGCAACGGCTGGAAGCCGCCATCGATCGCGCCCTGGCTGACAAAGGCACCATCCTCATCCCGGCTTTTAGCCTGGGGCGCACCCAGGAGCTGTTATACGAGCTCGAAGACATCCTTCATCGCAAGGCGTTGTTGGGCGGCGCTGGCCCCGGGCCTGATGGCGACCCGCTCGACTGGTCGCAATTGCCTATCATCCTCGACTCGCCCCTGGCTCAGCGCATCACCAGCGTGTACCGGGAGCTGCACGACTACTGGAATGCCGAAGCAAGGGCGCGGCTTGCCGAAGGGCGGGACCCGCTGGATTTCAGCCAGTTGATCAGCGTGGATACCCATGCCCGGCATCAGCAGGTGGTCAATTACCTCAAAAGCACCGGGCGACCGGCGATCGTGATAGCTGGCAATGGCATGTGCTCGGGTGGGCGCATCGTCAATTACCTCAAGGCCATGCTCGGGGATGCGCGGCATGAGGTGATGTTCGTCGGCTATCAGGCCAAGGGTACGCCGGGGGCGGTGATACAGGCCAGTGAAGGGGCGCAAGGGTTTGTGCAGATTGATCTGGATGGAAGCCTGTACGAGGTCCGTGCGAAGGTGGTCACGTTGAGTGGGTATTCGGGGCATGCGGACCAGGCGGGGCTGGTAGAGTTTGCGGTGGGGATGCAGCAGGCTGCCAGAGCCACTGTGTTGGTGCATGGTGAGCTGCGAGCCAAAATCGGCTTGGCAGAAGCGCTAGGGCGCCGATATGAAGAGCTTGAATGGGCCACCGAAATCGTTATTCCGTCCGAACTGGCCTGAAACTGTAGATTTTTCCAAATGCAAAAATTCGAAAAGAGTGATTGCGCATGTCCCGTAGGTCGGAAGCTAGAGGGTGTGGTCGGGGGTGGAGTATCGTCGGTGCGGATTACCGCTGGCCTGATGGCATGCTGGAAGCGTGGAAAAACGCGGCCCGCGTGCTATTTTAGGCACCGCTTCGGGCCAGCCCGACGGCATAAGAACAAGATGCCGCATACTCTCTTTTCCGCTGATTCAGCAGTTTAGGACAGAACATGATCCAGAAAGTGCCAGAGCAAAGTGCTCATGGTTCCTACTACCCATACATAGACGGCTTGCGTGCGCTTGCCGTGCTGTCGGTAGTCATCTATCACCTGCACGCTGCGTGGCTGCCCGGCGGTTTTGTAGGGGTCGACGTCTTTTTTGTGATCTCTGGCTTCATCGTCAGTGCCTCGATCGCGAACTATCGCAGTGGGTCATTCCTGCAATTTTTCGCATTTTTCTACGCGCGCAGAATCAAGCGCATTTTCCCGGCATTGATAGTCTGCCTGCTGCTGACAGCCTATGCGTCTGCTCTGTTCATTCCGTCGTCGTGGCTTAGCGCTGTCAATCAGCAGACCGGCCTGTATGCATTTCTTGGGCTGAGCAACTTTATCCTGGCAAGTACCGGGCGGGATTATTTTGCGCCTACCACCGAGTTCAACCCTTACACCCATACCTGGTCATTGGCGGTGGAGGAACAGTTCTACCTGGTATTCCCGCTGCTGTACCTGGCTTGGCTGGGGGGCGCGAGTACCCGGTGGAGGTCTACAGCATTATTCGGCGGCGGATTGCTGGCCTCTATCGCCTATTCGGCCTGGCAGAGTCAGGCCAGTCCCACCCAGGCTTTTTTCCTGAGCCCAGGCAGGTTCTGGGAGCTGGCGAGCGGGGTGTTGCTGTATCAGTTCATTAGCCGCAAACCCTTTGACCCTGCACGCGAAAGCCCTGCTCGTTGGTGGCGGGCGGGTCTGGCCGTGTCGTCCCTGGCAGTATTGCTGATTGCATTCTGGGTCTCGCGCCCAGAGCGCTTCCCTATGCCAGGTGCGCTGATGGCGGTGCTGGGTACGTTGGGCTTGATCTACAGCCTGCATCACCACCCAGAGCTTCGCAAAATGCACAGCTTGCTGGGCAGCAAGCCAATGGTCGGGGTGGGCCGTATTTCCTACTCGTTGTACCTCTGGCACTGGCCGGTATTCGTACTGTTTCGCTGGACCTATGGCCTGGACGCTCCCGCGCAATGGTTCAGTGCTGTGCTAATCGCATTTGCCTTGGCGTGGTTGTCTTACCGCTTTGTCGAAACACCGATTCGCCAGTCTGGCACCATGCGTAAGGTGCCGCAGGCCGGAGTAATAGTGGGGGGCTTGGCGGTGATCGGTGTGTCGTGCTGGCTTGCCAGTGGCATTGATCATGCTGCTTCCCGCATCTCGCTGAGTCAGGTTGCCAAGCACTCGGATGTCTGGTACCCGGATGGCTATCCCCTGGACGCCAATTTCCCTGGTTGTGTCGCCGGTCCGGATTTCCACATGGTCGGCGGCGGCGTAATGCTGGGCTATAACCCGAGGGGCTGTGAAGATTCTCGCCCACTGAATGATTCCAGTATTTATGTGATCGGCGACTCCCATGCACTGGCCTACTCCAGCATGTTCAAGCAGTACGCAATTCGCCATGCTACGCAGATCAACGCCTACAACAACGGTGGTTGCCCGTTTATCAGCCTTCAGCCCGACCGGGACATGGACAATAGCGATTGCCGGGGTTACACGGATGCTGCATTGGCTGACCTGCGAGCGCGTATTCAGCCTGGCGATGTACTGTTCTTACCATCACTTCGCCTGCCGCGCTTTGCCGACCAGTGGGCGTTCTTTGGGGAAGATGCCGCGCACGGCAAGATGTTCGGCCCTCAGGCTGATGCGGATCGCAAGCGCGCTGAAGATTTTGCGGTAACGGTTCTCAAGGAGTTCACTGATAAGGGCGTGCGCATTGTCTTCGAGGCGCCGAAACCGTTGTTCAAGGCTCCGCCGTTCCGTTGTGCCGACTGGTTTGACAAGAACAATCCGATATGTGCGCCGGGCTTTGACATGCCGCGTGTGATGATGGAAGCATTCCGTGCGCCAGTGCTGCAGAGTTACGCCAATATCGCAAGTCGCTTGCCAAATATTGAAGTATGGGATCCTTTCCCGACGCTATGCCCCGACGAGACCTGTAGCGCATTTGATGCAGGAAAACCATTGTTCCTCGATGGTGACCACTTGAGCGGTCATGGCAATCTGATGCTTCTACCAAGCTTTACCGCTTTTATGGAAGGACGGTTGGGTCGCTATCCGGCGTCGCTGGAACAGGGTATAGCAATGGATAAAAGCGGTATTCCAGATTTCCTGGCTCAATTGTCCGGTTTTTCTCATGCCGAAAGCTGGGGGCGCTGGACCGACGCTCAGTTGGGTCCTGCCAGCCTGACCTTTGTGCATCCGCTGCCGCGCGCCTTCATCCTGCAGGTCAGTGCATTGGCGTATGGCCCGAACGTCGGTGCGCCGGTCACAGTTGTGGCCGGAGGGGTCTCGCGGCAGCTTGTATTCAGTGATACCCAGACTACGCTGCAGGTTGCTTTTGACGGCGTGCAAGGCAATACCATCGAGATCGTACCCATGGCCCCGGCAAGCCCGAGCTCGTTGGGTGCCAGCAGTGACCAGCGCAAGTTGGGCTTAGGCATCTCCAGTATCAAGTTGCAGCCCGCAGATAGCAGCCGGGTGGTGCAATCACCCGCCTCGGCGTTGCGTTAATCGGAGGTGGCTGCAAGCTCCGTGGGGCTCGTCGACGCGTCGCTTGCCGTCATCACTAGCGGCTGGCTGCGTATCGGCGTGCGTGCCCCGGGCAAGACTGATGGGGGCTTTCCTGATATTCTTTCTGCACATGGATTGGTGCTGGCTTTTGCGCTCTGCAGATGCTGCCGAGCAGGCAAAAACATGAAGCAAAGTTGTTTCATAGATGATTCATGCTTTTTCAGAAAATTGTCAGATGCCATGAGAGTGGCAACTAAGGATTAGAGATATGGACCTGGTCCCGGTAATTCTTTCAGGTGGTGTCGGCAGCCGTTTGTGGCCTGTGTCGCGCGAAGCGCACCCCAAGCCGTTCATGACCCTGCCTGGTGGTCAGAACCTTATTCAAAAAACATTCTTGCGCGCTTCTCGCCTGCCGGGTGTTTCGCAAGTCATGACCGTCACCAATCGTGAGCTGCTATTCAAAACGGAGGACGAGTACCGTACCGTCAACAAAAACGGACATGCCCAGACCTACATTCTCGAACCGTTTGGCCGCAATACTGCGGCAGCCGTTGCGATGGCTGCCCTGCAATTGCAGAAGTCCCATGGTGATGACGCGCAGATGCTGGTGTTGGCGGCTGACCACTTGATCCAGGACGAACACGCCTTCGCACAGGCCGTCGCTACGGCTCAACAGTTGGCTTCAAAAGGTTGGCTGGTCACTTTTGGCATTCAGCCGCAATACCCTGAAACCGGCTTCGGGTACATTGAAGCCTCACACAGCTGTGGTGAGTCAGGGGGGCTGGAAGTTGCCCGTTTTGTTGAAAAACCCGACCTGAAAACTGCCGAGGGTTATATCGCTGCGGGTAATTATTTCTGGAACTCCGGAATGTTCTGCTTCCGCGTCGGTACCGTATTGGCTGAACTGCAGGTTCATGCGCCAGAAGTTCTGCAAGTAGCGCAGCACACCCTCGAAAATTCCCGCCTTGCCACAAGCGGTGCCGATAGCTGGCTGACTCTGGATGCCGAGCAGTTTGCCAAGGCACCGGACATTTCCATTGACTACGCCTTGATGGAGCGATCGCGCAAAGTAGCCACGGTACCTTGCGATATCGGATGGAACGACATCGGCTCCTGGAATGCTGTCAGTGAGCTGACCTCGGCCGACGAGAACGGCAACCGTTTTGAGGGTGAAGTGCTTGCGTACGGTGCTGTCAACAACTACGTCAACAGTGAGGGCCGCCTGACTGCCTTGGTAGGTGTCCAGGACTTGCTGGTTATCGATACGCCTGACGCGGTTCTGGTCGCACACAAGGACCATGCCCAGGACGTAAAGCACATCGTCGGCCAACTGAAGGCACAGTCGCATACCGCGCATCTGCTGCATCAAACTGTCCACCGCCCGTGGGGCACCTACACCACCCTCGAGAACGGCGAGCGCTTCAAGATCAAGCGTATTGTGGTCAAGCCCGGCGCGTCGCTGTCGTTGCAAATGCATCATCACCGCAGTGAACACTGGATCGTTGTAAGCGGTATGGCTGTAGTGGTCAATGATACCCAGGAGCTGATGCTCAACACCAATGAGTCCACATTCATTCGTGCCGGTCACAAACACCGTTTGAAAAACCCGGGCGTAATCGACCTGGTGTTGATCGAAGTCCAGAGCGGTGACTACCTCGGCGAGGACGACATTGTCCGCTTCGAAGACAATTATGGCCGCTGCGATAAGTAGCCATCGCTGAACCTGCGCCGATCTTTGTTGCCATATGGGCTCGAAACGGCGCGGGATGTCTCGCGGTTCATTCTTCATCGTTGGCCACCCCAGGGTGGCCTCGGTTCTTGAGTTGGTAAAAAAATGTTTGCTCCCATTCAGACCCAATGCTTCAAGGCCTATGACATTCGAGGCCAGGTTCCTTCCCAACTGAACGACGACATCGCCTACAGGATCGGGCGAGCGCTGGTGCTGGAATTGAGCGGCAAGGCCTTTGTGGTCGGTCGTGATATGCGCCTGGAGAGCCCAGGCCTAGCCGCCGCACTGACCCGCGGCATTGTCGATGCAGGTGCAAATGTCATCGACATCGGTTTGTGCGGTACTGAAGAAGTCTACTTTGCCACCAGCCACTATCAGGCTGATGGCGGCATCATGGTCACCGCCAGCCATAACCCCAAAGGCTACAACGGGATGAAGCTGGTCAAGGCGCAATCGCGACCTATCAGCGGTGACACTGGCCTTGACGCGGTACGTCTGCGTGTGGAAGCGGGTGACCTGGGTGAACCGGCTGTGGTAGCCGGCCAGGCACGCGATGCCTTTGACAAAACCGCTTATCTGGACCATTTGCTTACGTATGTAGATATCGCGGCACTGAAGCCGCTGAAGATACTTGCAGACCCAGGCAATGGTGCTGCGGGGCCCGTGGTAAAGGCTTTGGCCTCGCGTCTGCCGATTGAGTGGGCGTTCATCAACGCCGAGCCCGATGGCCATTTCCCTAACGGCGTGCCCAACCCGTTACTGCCAGAAAACCGCGAGCTTACCCGGAAGGCCCTGCTCAACACTGGCGCTGACCTGGCACTGGCCTGGGATGGTGATTTCGACAGATGTTTCTTCTTCGACGCTGACGGCCGTTTTATCGAAGGCTATTACCTGGTGGGCTTGCTGGCCGAGATGTTGCTTAAGCAGCACCCTGGTAGCAAGATCATTCATGACCCTCGCCTTACCTGGAACACCATCGAGCAAGTCGAATCGGCAGGCGGCGTGGCTATTCAGAGCAAGACCGGCCATGCGTTCATCAAGGAGCGCATGCGCGCGGAGGACGCCGTCTATGGCGGCGAGATGAGTGCTCACCACTATTTCCGTGATTTTGCGTACTGCGACAGCGGGATGATTCCTTGGCTACTGGTCGCGGCACTCATGTCGGAAACCGGTAAGACCTTGGCCCAGTTGGTCGATGAGCGCATCGAAGCCTTTCCGTGCAGCGGCGAAATCAATTATAAGGTCGATGATGTCGGCGCCAGCATCGAGAAGATCCTCGCGTATTACCTGCCCCAGCAGCCCACGGTCGACAGGACCGATGGCATCAGTGTGGAATTTGCCCAGTGGCGCTTCAGTCTGCGGGGCTCCAATACTGAACCATTACTGCGTCTTAACGTTGAGAGCCGTGCTCAGCAGGCGTTGGTAGAAGAGCGGGTAGCGGAAATCGAGCGTCTGATTCAGGAGTAGTCATGCTGGGCATGCTGAGAGGTTTGTGGAACTACCGTAACTTCGTGGTTACGTCTATCCGCAACGAGTTTATCGCGCGCTTTTCGCGGTCGAAACTGGGCGGGCTGTGGATGATTATTCATCCATTGGCGCAAGTTGCGATCTACGCGCTGATCCTGTCGAATGTCCTGGGGGCTAAGCTACCAGGGATTGACAATAAATATGCCTACGCCTTGTACTTGATGGCGGGGATGCTGGCGTGGAACCTGTTCGCCGAAGTGGTCAGCCGTTGCCTGACTTTATTCATCGAACAAGGCAATTTGATGAAAAAGATGAGCTTTCCACGCATCACCCTTCCCGTGATCGTGGTGGGTACAGCGCTGCTCAACAACCTTTTGCTGTTTGTCGCGGTTATCGCTGTGTTTACTGCCTTTGGCCAGCCCCCTACGCTCCAGGCCCTGTGGTTATTGCCTCTGACCTTTGCCGTCATCGCCTTTGCCGTGGGGCTCGGATTGGTTCTGGGAGTGCTCAATGTGTTCCTGCGTGACATTGGGCAAGTTGTGCCAATCATTCTGCAAGTGTGGTTCTGGTTCACGCCAATCGTATACTCGGTGAATATCATCCCTGAGTATATGAAAAGCGTTCTCCAACTCAACCCTATGTACCCGATTGTCACCGGCTACCATAACGTTCTGGTCTATGACCGCATGCCAAATCTGGATGAAACAGGCCTGATTAGCGTGGTTGCGGTTGGCCTGATGATTGTCGGCCTGTTCATGTTCCGTCGCGCATCGGCAGAGATGGTGGATTCCCTATGAGCCTTGTAACCGTCAGCAACTTGGGCAAGGCCTATAGAAGTTACCGTTCAGAGTGGCAGCGTATTGCACGCTGGTTCTTCGTGCCGCTCAAGCCTTCAGCCGAGCACTGGATCCTTAACGGTGTGAGCTTCACCATCGAGGCGGGTGAAGCGATTGGCATCGTCGGCAAGAACGGTGCGGGTAAATCCACGCTGCTGAAAATGATCACCGGCACCCTGCAGCCCACTCAAGGAGAGGTGCGGATCAACGGCCGCATCTCGGCGATCCTTGAGTTGGGTATGGGATTCAATCCTGAGCTCACCGGCCGTCAAAACGTATTGCACGTGGCTGGCCTGATGGGTTTCAGCTCTGAAGAAATCAACCTGGTAATGCCTGAGATCGAGGCGTTCGCTGAGATCGGTGAGTACTTCGATACGCACGTGCGTACCTACTCCAGCGGTATGCAAATGCGTATTGCGTTTGCCGTGGCCACGGCATTCCGTCCCGACGTATTGATCGTTGATGAAGCACTGTCGGTAGGCGATGCCTACTTCCAGGCCAAGTGCTACGCGCGTATCTCCGAGTTCAAGAAGCAGGGCACTGCACTGATACTTGTCTCGCACAGCCCAGGTGATGTGGTAAAGCACTGCGAGCGCGCGATCATGCTGAAGGATGGCAAGGTGGAAATGGACGGCGCGTCCCGCGACGTCACCAATCGGTACCTGGATGAACTGTTTGGCAAAGCGCCCGTACTCAAGGCAGTGAGCGCAGAAGTTGAGCAGCAATTAAGTTCGAAGATGCTCGAAAGTGATGTCGACGAATTCCACATCCGGCCAGGTTATCGCAAGGAGGAATACCGCTGGGGGCACGCTGGCGCCACGATCCTGGACTATCTGGTAGTCTCGGAAGGGGTGCAATACCCCTCCCAGATCGAAAGCAATAGCCCCGTGGACTTTTACTTCAAGGTCCGCTTCGACCAAGACTTCGACAGTGTCGTACCCGGCTTTCTGATCAAGACGCTGGAAGGCATCTTTCTGTATGGCACCAATTCTTTCCTGGCTGGCAAAAGCGCTGACACTATCCGGGCACGTGCCGGAGAAATAAAGGTGTTTCGTTTCTCGGTGCCGATGCACTTGAATGCTGGTCACTACCTGGTGTCGTTCGGGGTATCTGCGGGCGACCCCTTGCACGAGTTGCAGCCGCTGGATCGACGGTACGACTCCGTATTGCTGAATATCAGCCGGCCGATGCAGTTTTCAGGAATAGTTGATATGCAGTCTGCATTCTCCGAATGCGGAAAGCACCTTGAGGTTTCATCCAAATGAGCACTATCGAGTCGCGGGTTGCCGATCTGCCGGAACTGTATCAGCCCATTTTCGGCCACCCCGAGCTGTCTGAAGGCAGTTCGCGTAGCAGCCATGACCGTCTGGCCCATATCGCCAGTATCTACAAAGTGGCTGAAAAAATTCAAGGGCGGCCACTGAAGGTTCTGGACCTGGGGTGTGCGCAAGGCTTCTTCAGCCTTAACCTGGCCGCGATGGGCGCGAGTGTGCACGGCATCGATTATCTGGAGAAGAACGTCGAGGTGTGCCGAGCGCTGTTGGCCGAGCACCCCGAGTTCAAGGCACAGTTTACCTTCGGCAAAGTCGAAGAGTTCCTTGATACCGTCGAGCCCGGGGAGTACGACCTGGTACTGGGCCTAAGTGTCTTCCACCATCTGGTGTATGACCTTGGCAAAGAGCAGATCAAGGCGGTTGTGGAACAATTGCTGCACAAGATCACGGTGTTCATCGGTGAGTTCGCCCTTGCCGAAGAGCCCCTTTACTGGGGGCCTGCACAGCCGCAAGATCCTCGCTACCTGCTTGAAAACAGCGCGTTCCTGCATGAACTTTCGCGGCACTCCACCCACCTTGCAGACATCCAGCGGCCGCTGTATGTCGCCAGTAACCAGATCTGGTACCTGGATGGCATAGGCCAGCGTATCCAATCCTGGACCCCAAACTCCCACGCACTGGCAGACGGCGCTCACCAAGGCGCGCGCCGTTACTACGTGAGCGACGATTATTTCGTCAAGTTATTCCGGGTCGACGGCATGTTCGGGCCTCGCAACCAGACAGAGCTGGTACGAGAAGCACAGTTTTTGCGGCATCCCCCCGAGGGTTTCGATGCGCCGCAACACCATGCCAGCGGTGGCAATGAGACTGAGAGCTGGCTCGTCACGGATCGAATCGAGGGCGAGTTGCTGCTCGATGTGATCGCCCGGGGTGAGCCGCTCGATAAGCGCGCGGTACTGCTGGATGTACTGAGGCAGTTGGTCTTGCTGGAGCGGCAGGGGCTCTACCATGACGACATCCGGGTGTGGAACATCATGCTCGATGCCGGGCGCAGGGGCCGCCTGATTGACTTTGGGTCCATTGGCAGCGAGCCGAAAGACTGCGTATGGCCGCACAACCTCTATCTGGCTTTCATGATTTTTGTCAAAGAGGTGGTCACCGGTTATGTCGACAAGCCTACGCCGCTGCGTGAGGTGTCGATCAGCCCATTCAGCTTGCCGCAGCCGTATGCCGACTGGATGAACGGTTTGTGGGCGAAACCAGTGAGCTCTTGGAGCTTCCAGTTGTTGCTCGAAACACTTGACGCGGCTACCGGTGAGGCTGGTGAGCCTGGACAGGAAAGCGCCACCGTCTTGTGGATGACCAGTATCGAAAGTGCGCTGCAAGCGATCAAAAAGCACCTGCATCATGTTGAAACCGAAGAGATCAGCACGCGCTTGTCAATCGAGGAGCGCCTGAAGGCGCTGGATGAGAAAGGCGACAGGATGTCGCTGATCTATGAGCGCCACTTGGCGGAGCTTGAGCGCGACCGTTTGAAGCTGTCCGAGCAGCTGAATGTATATTGCCGAGCCAATCAAACAATGGAAGAGCAGCTGCGTACTTACCAGGCAAGCAGCGACCACTGGTACCAGCGCGCCGTTGAGAATGAAGCCCGTGCTGCGGCCAGCGAAGCCCGTGCTGCTGCCGGCGAAGCCCGTGCAGCCGCCAGCGAGCAACGTGTGCAGGCGTTGTTGTCGAGTACATCATGGTTCCTGACCAAGCCAGTACGGGTAACCATGGTGCAAGGCAGCCGGGTTTCACGGAGCTTGCTGGCATTTGGCAAAGCTGCCCTGCGCAAAGGGGTGGTGGTGGTGATCCGTAAGGCTGCGGCGCGCCCGGACGCCAAGCGACGCATCATTAAGCTGCTCAATCATTATCCGCCGCTTGCCGCACGTCTGCGTCAGTTTGCCCGTAACCAAGGCCTGGCAGGGCATGGCGCAGGTCCGGTGGCCAGTGTCATGCCGGGCATGGCGCAGTCGATGCACCCTGTCGATGACGCACTGTCATCTCGCGCCCATGAAGTGCTACACAAGTTTGAAAAAGCGATCAAGACTAAGGACGTGCGTTGATGCGTATTGTAATTGACATGCAAGGGGCACAGACCGAGAGCCGTTTTCGGGGAATTGGTCGCTACACGCTGTCGTTTGCCCAAGGCATCGTCCGCAATCGTGGCCAGCATGAAGTTTTCCTGGTGCTCAACGGCCTGTTTGCGCACACCATCGAAGGCATCCGTGAAGCGTTTCAGGGGCTGTTGCCACAAGAGAACATACGGGTTTGGTATGCGCCGGGGCCAGTACAGGAGATCGAACCGGCCAATACCTCGCGTCGGCAGAACGCTGAGCTGGTCAGGGAGGCCTTCCTGGCCAGCCTCAACCCAGACGTCATTCACATCACCAGCCTGTTCGAGGGCTATATCGATGATGCGGTAAGCAGCATCGGCCTGCTTGATACGCAAGTACCGGTTACCGTTTCGCTGTACGACCTGATTCCGCTACTTAACCCCGAGCATTATCTAAAGCCTAATCCGAATTACGAGCAGTACTACATGCGTAAGGTGGGCCACCTGCAGCGCGCAAGTGGCCTGCTGGCGATTTCCGGCTTTGCACGGCAGGAAACCCTGGAAAACCTTGGTGTGCCGGCAGAGCGAGTGGTCAATGTGTCGACCGCTATCGACGATCACTTCCAGCCTTGCGACGTCAGCCCCGACGAAACCCGGGCGTTGCAGGCCAAGTTCGGGCTCGATCGGCCATTTGTGCTGTACACCGGCGGTGCTGACGAACGCAAGAACCTGCCCCGTTTGATCCAGGCCTTCGCCAAGCTGGATGCCTCGCTGCGTGACCGCCATCAGTTGCTGTTTGCCGGCAAGATGTCGGAAGGCGACCGTATGGGCCTTACGCAAGAAGCGCGCAAAGCTGGCCTGCGCGAGGACGAGTTACGTTTCACCAACTATGTAACGGAGCTGGAGCTGGTACAGCTATACAACCTGTGCGAGCTGTTCGTTTTCCCGTCTTGGCACGAGGGCTTCGGCCTTCCGGCGCTGGAAGCAATGGCATGTGGTGCGCCGGTGATTGCTGCCAACACATCCAGCCTGCCGGAAGTAATCGGGTTGGATAGCGCACTGTTCGATCCACTCGACGTCGCCTCTATCACGGCCAAGATGACCGAAGCGTTGGGCAATGACGAGTTTCTCCAAGCCCAGCGTGTACACGCCCTGCAGCAGGCGCGTTTGTTCTCGTGGGACCAGACGGCCCAGCGCGCCGTGCAGGCGTTCGAAGCTGTCGTGGTTGCGCAACCGCCGTTGGAGAGCAACCTGCGCAAAGGCATCAAGCCCCAGCTTGCATTTGTTTCGCCGCTGCCACCTGAGCGTACAGGTATCGCCGACTATAGCGCCGAACTGCTGCCTGCTCTTGCCGAGTACTACGACATCACCTTGGTGGTGGCGCAGGAGCGCTACGAGCAGAAGTGGCCTCAGGCAGGCTTCGCAGTGCATGAAGCGCAGTGGTTGATCGACAATGCCCATACAATGGATCGTGTGGTGTACCAAGTCGGTAACTCGCCATATCACGACCATATGCTTGCCTTGATGAAAGAAGTGCCCGGTACCGTCGTACTGCATGATTTTTACATGAGCGGCCTGATGAGTTGGCGTGAAGAGCACGCCGGCTATCCGCAAGACTGGGTCAAGGCCCTTTACGCAAGCCATGGCTACAAGGCGGTAGCTGAGCGTTACCAGGATGCCCAGGCGGCCAAGCTCAAGTATCCGGTAAACCTCCATACGCTTCAGAGCGCCCAAGGGTTGATCGTGCACTCGGAGTATTCGCGCAAGCTCGCCCGGCAGTGGTATAGCGGCTACGATCCAGTCGACTGGAAGGTGATACCGCTGTTGCGCGAACCTGCGCTGCAACCCGACAAGGTGCAGGCGCGTAAGCAACTGGGCCTGAGCGAAGACGACTTCGTGGTGTGCAGCTTCGGTTTCCTTGACCCTTCCAAGCTCAATCATCAGGTGCTCGATGCCTGGTTCAGCAGCCCTTTGTCCCAGGACAAGCATTGCAAGCTGGTGTTCGTTGGAGACAACCATGGCGGTGGCTACGGAGAGCAACTGCTTGACGCAATCCGCCGCAATGGCCACGCGGGTGCTATCACCATCACCGGATACGCCTCCCGCGACACGTTCCACCAATACCTCCAGGCAGCCGACATGGCCGTACAGCTGCGCACGACGTCGCGCGGTGAAACCTCGGCAGCCGTGTTGGACTGCATGAACTATGGGCTGCCTTTGGTCGTCAACGCCAATGGCTCGATGGCTGAGCTCGACGCAGAGGCCGTGTGGCTGTTGTCGGATGAATGTACTACCCAAGCGTTGGTCGACGCCTTCACGGCCTTGCGCAGCGACGCGCAACTGCGCGCTACGCTAGGCAATCGCGCGCGTAGTGTCATTCACGAAAAGCATGCTCCTGGTGCCTGTGCCCGCGGCTACTTCGACGCCATCGAAAGCTTCAACAGCAGTGCCCATGCCGGGGTAGATGCACTGGTTGTCAAACTTGTGCAAAGCAACGAAGCCCTCGACAAGGGTGAGCTTCAACAATTGTCGCAATGCATCGCGTTTAACATGCCGTTGATCCGCCCTCAGCGCAGGTTGTTCCTTGATGTGACTGCCACCTGCCGGTCCGACCTGAAAACCGGTATCGAGCGGGTCGCCCGTGCCATCATGCTGGCTTTACTGGAAAAACCGCCAGCCGGCTATCGAGTAGAGCCTGTGTACCTGAGCGACAAGAGTGGCAGCTGGAACTACCACTATGCGCGGCGTTACACCCTCGACATGCTGGGCTTGCCGCACGATTGGGCAACTGAGGAGCGAGTAGACCCGCTTGCTGGTGATGTGCTGATCGGCTTGGACTTGTCTGGCGATACCCTTGTGCGAGCCAGTGAGGCTGGCCTGATCCAGCATTACCGCGATACAGGGGTTGCGGTCTGGTTCATGCTCCACGACCTGCTGCCGCTGCGAATCCCGCATGTATTCCCTCCAGGAACCGAGCATGGCTATGCCCTGTGGCTGAGAACCCTGACTGACATGGAAGGTGTTGTTGCGGTATCCAAGGCTGTTGCTGACGACTTGGACGCCTGGGTCAGGGAGCAGGGCCTGGTGCGTAACGGCCCGAGGGCGCTGCAGATCGACTGGTCACACCATGGTGCGGACCTTGCCAACTCGGCGCCCAGCAAGGGCATGCCCACTTCTGCCGGGCAGACCCTGGCCAAGCTGCGCGCCCGGCCGACATTCTTGCTGGTGGGGACGGTTGAGCCGCGTAAATCGTATCTGCAAGCCCTGAAGGCTTTTGAGCTGTTGTGGGCCAAGGGGGTGGATGTCAACCTCGCGATTGTGGGCGGGGAAGGGTGGAAGGCGCTGGGCGATGAAGCACGCCGCGATATCCCCGAGACCGTGGCCCGCCTGCGCGGGCATCCACAGCAGGATGAGCGGTTGTTCTGGCTGACCGGGATCAGCGACGAATACCTGGAGAGCGTCTATGCCAGCAGTGCCTGCCTGGTCTTTGCCTCGGTTGGGGAAGGATTTGGCCTGCCACTGATCGAGGCGGCGCAGCATGGGCTACCGATCCTGGCCCGTGATATCCCTATCTTCAGGGAAGTGGCACTTGATCATGCGCATTACTTTAGCGGCGAGCAGCCAGCCGACCTCGCCAGCAGTGTGGAGGAGTGGCTGGGCCTGTTCGAGCAAGGGCAACACCCTGGCTCCCGAGGTATGCCCTCGTTGACCTGGGCGCAGAGTGCTGAACGCTTGGTGGAAATTGTGCTTGCAAGGCGCCTCAGCTGATCACTTAGCTGACTCTTGTGAGGGCAGGCTTGCGCAATTTTGGTCAGCGGGCGCCCGCAAAAAAGCCATCGCAGTGACAGACAGCGGCTTGCCGGCGATTGCCGGCAAGCCCACGTCCACAGGTACTGGGCTCGCCTTCATATCCATGCCTGCCAGGACCGGCTTAAGCTGATGCCCTCTCATCACTGCGGCTCAAATCGCACATCCAGAAACCCCCCAGCCAGATTGGGCGGCGCGACGAACTGCGGAATTCCGTTAAAAACGTCAACCGACGGAATATGAATATGCCCCGCGAGAATGCCGACCAAATTGGGTGTGGAGAACACGCGCTGGTGGAAGTCCATGGTCACCTTGCTGTGCTTGGCTGGCCACTGTTGTCGACGCTCCATGATATGCAAGGTATCAGTCGCAGCCCCCCAGTGAGGGTTGCCACAACTGAAGGTAATCGGCTTTCCGGGTACGTACATCGGGACGTGAGCCACAAGCACCACGGGGCCGTCAAACGCTACTTGCTGATTGAAGTACGCTAGCTGTTCGGGAAGTATTTCATTGGTAGAGTCGTCAATGATGATAAAGCGAATGCCATGCACATCCCGAGTGGCCATCAGCGGGTTGGCGCCTTGGTACAGCGGCAGAAGGCGCTTTTCGCACCATTCGCGGCGCAAATCTACGGCGCTGCCGGGCATGCCTTCGTAATGCCAATCGTGATTACCGGCGATGTACACATAGGGGATGCCGGTTTCCACAACCCGCGCCTCAAGCCACTCGATGGCCGCTTCGGAGGGATAGCTGAAAATATCGCCCCCCAACACCAGCAGGTCGATTTTTTGCTCGACTGCCAATTTCAGCGTGGCTTCGAACGCCTGCATCGGGTTAGTGGGTTGCCCAGTCTGGAAATCCTGAGTTTGGTTGTAGGCTGCCGCCATGCGCTCGCTGTACTGGCGGTACGGCTGTTCACGGTCGTCGCTTTGCCACAGATGGGTATCGGATACAAAGAATACCCGGTTTGGTACACGAAAAGCGGGGCCAGAAAAGCGTATCCGGTTACCCTCTAGCGAAAAATCGCCCCGCGTGAAGTGTGGTTGTGGTTGCGCTAGCGCGCTGCCTGTATAGGCCAGTCCTAGCGTGGTGAGACCTGCAAGGCGCAGAAAGTGGCGTCTTTGAATCAAGACCGATATTCCCTTTGTAAGTCCTGAAAGGCGACAAAGGGTAGCAATCTGCCAGCACTCTGGCTATACAAGTGATCCGCGCAGTAGAGGTAAGCGCCCCAGTGATTTTGCCACTTTAACCAGATGGCAATAAATGCCATGCACTGGGGCTCTCGCGCGCGTTGAGGCAGAATCAGTCGAACAGGTCAGCGTCGTTCAATGCAACGCCCAACTGATCTTTGCCCGAGAGCAGCGGCAGGCCGTTGCACGGCCAGTCGATAGCAATCTGTGAGTCATCCCAAGCGATACACCGTTCACTCTGCGCTGAGTAAAAATCGGTGGTTTTATAGAGAAATTCAGCCGTTTCGCTCAATGTGACGAACCCGTGCGCAAACCCTGCCGGAATCCAGAGCTGTTGCTTGTTTTCCGCAGACAGCACCGCACCGACCCATTTGCCGAAAGTGGGCGAGGAGCGGCGGATGTCTACCGCTACGTCGAACACTTCCCCTTGAACTACACGCACAAGCTTCCCTTGAGCGTGAGGGGCGAGCTGGTAGTGCAACCCGCGCAGTACGCCTTTGGTCGAGCGCGAGTGGTTGTCTTGTACGAAATCGGGCTGCAAGCCGGTGACTTCGCTAAACACACGGGCGTTGAAGCTTTCGTAGAAAAAGCCGCGGTCATCGCCGAAGATGTTAGGGGTGATAAGAAAGACGTCAGGGATAGCCAAGGGGATTGCACGCATCAGAAAACTTTCACCTCAAGCAAATTACGCAGGTATTGCCCGTAACCGTTTTTCAGCAACGGTTGAGCCAAGCGTTCGACTTGTTCGGCAGTGATCCAGCCGGCGCGATAAGCAATTTCTTCGGGGCACGCTATTTTCAGGCCTTGCCGGCGCTCCATGGTTGCAATGTACTGACTGGCGTCGAGAAGGCTATCGTGAGTGCCAGTGTCTAGCCAGGCGTACCCGCGACCCATGATCTCTACGTGCAGCTGCTTTTGTTGCAGGTACAGGTTATTCAGGTCGGTGATTTCCAGTTCACCCCGCGCAGAAGGTTGCAACTGCCGGGCAAGGTCAACGACCTGGTTGTCATAGAAATAAAGGCCCGTTACGGCATAGCTGGACTTTGGTACTTTCGGCTTTTCCTCGATGGACAGCACGCAGCCGTGCCCATCGAACTCAGCCACCCCGTACCGCTCAGGGTCCTGAACGTGATAAGCGAACACCGAAGCGCCGTCCTGTCGCTTGTCTGCATTGAGCAGCAGCGCCTGGAAGTCATGGCCATAGAAGATATTGTCGCCCAACACCAGTGCCGATGGATCCTTGCCAATGAACCCTGCGCCGATGGTGAACGCCTGGGCCAGGCCATCCGGGCTTGGTTGTACCGCATAGGAAAGGTTCAGCCCCCACTGGCTGCCATCACCCAGTAGTTGCTCGAACCGGGGCGTATCCTGAGGCGTCGAGATAATGAGGATGTCGCGGATACCCGCCAGCAATAGCGTACTGAGCGGGTAATAAATCATGGGCTTGTCGTATACCGGCAGCAGTTGCTTGGATACCGACAATGTGGCGGGATGCAGGCGCGTGCCCGAACCTCCCGCCAGAATAATTCCTTTACGCGCCATATGCCGTCCTTAAAGCTGGATCTCGTCCAGCATGCGTTGCACACCTTGTTGCCAAGGTGGCATCTTGAGGTTGAATACCTTTTCGAGTTTAGCCAAATTCAGGCGAGAGTTTCGCGGCCTGGCGGCCGGGACCGGATAATCCTCAGTGGCGATTGCCCCCACCTGTTCGGGGCTTACCTTCAACGCACAGCCCTGGCGGCTGGCATGTTGCAGTACAAACTGCGCGTAGCCATGCCAGCTGGTTTCACCCGCTGCTGCCAAGTGATAGATACCCGCTAGCTGGTTAGCATTCGCGGAGCTGAAGATCTGCCTGATGATGTGGGCCGTTACATCAGCGATCAACTCCGCCCCGGTGGGTGCACCATGCTGGTCAGCTACCACGTTCAGTGCGTCGCGCTCTTTAGCCAGCCGCAGCATGGTCTTGGCAAAGTTCTGACCGCGGGCGGCGTATACCCAGCTGGTGCGAAGCACCACGGCGCGGGCACCGCTGGCAGCGATGGCTGCTTCACCATCGCGCTTGCTACGGCCATAGACCGAAAGCGGGTGGGTGGGCGCCTCTTCAGGCCAGGGGGTCGAGCCGCTGCCATCAAATACATAATCTGTAGAGTAGTGAATCAGCCAAGCGCCGATAGCAGCCGCCTGACGCGCCAATACCCCAGGCGCTTGGGCATTGATGCGTACAGCCAAGGCTGCTTCGCTTTCCGCCTTGTCTACCGCAGTGTAGGCGGCCGCGTTGACGATGATATCTGGCTTTAACGCCCGAACCGTGGCCGCTATGGCATCCAGGTCCCCCAGATTGCCGCTCAGGTCCAGGCATCCTTGACGATCCAGCGCAATCACATGGCCAAGCGGTGCGAGTGAACGTTGCAGCTCCCAACCCACTTGACCATTTTTACCCAAAAGCAGAATTTTCACTGTTTGCCCGAACCATATTGCTGCGCTACCCAGTCCCGGTAGCTGCCATCCATGACGCCAGCAACCCATTGCTGGTTGTTCAAGTACCACTGCACGGTCTTGCGGATGCCCGTGTCAAAAGTTTCTGCGGGCCTCCAGCCAAGCTCTCGCTCAATCTTGCGTGCATCGATGGCGTACCGGCGGTCATGGCCCGGGCGGTCTGTGACATAGGTGATCAGCTCTGCATACTGCTTGACTGGTTCACCGGTCTTCACGTTGATGACATCTCGCGCGCTGGCAGGCGCCATTTCATCGAGCAGCGTGCACAGTGTGCGCACGATGTCGATGTTGGCTTTTTCATTCCAGCCGCCAATGTTGTAGGTTTCCCCGCAGGCACCGGCTTCCAGCACTCGGCGGATACCAGCGCAGTGGTCTTCGACGTACAGCCAGTCGCGAATCTGCTGGCCATCCCCGTACACAGGCAATGCCTTCCCCGCCAGAGCGTTCACGATCATCAGCGGAATCAACTTCTCCGGGAAGTGGAACGGCCCATAGTTGTTCGAGCAGTTGGTGGTCAGTACTGGCATGCCATAGGTATGGAAGTACGATCGCACCAAGTGATCGCTGGCGGCCTTGCTAGCCGAATAGGGGCTGTTCGGGGCGTATGGCGTGGCCTCGGTGAACGCCGGGTCGTTGCTACCCAGCGTGCCATAGACCTCATCAGTAGAAACATGCAGGAAGCGGAAGCTTGCCTTGGCTTCCCCTTCCAGCTGGTTCCAGTGGGCGCGAGCCGCTTCCAGCAAGCGGAAGGTGCCGACCACGTTTGTTTCAACGAATGCTTCAGGGCCTGCAATGGAGCGGTCGACGTGCGATTCTGCGGCAAAGTGCACCACTGCCCTGGGGCGATGCTCGGCGAACAGCCGCGCAAGCAAGTCGGCGTCGCAAATGTTGCCTTGAATGAACCGATGCTGGTCGTTGCCTTCCAGCGATTGCAGGTTGGACAAGTTGCCAGCATAGGTCAGGGCATCAAGGTTCAGCACCTCTTCGCCACCGTTCGCACACCATTGCAGTACGAAGTTGGAACCGATGAAGCCGGCCCCGCCTGTGACTAGAATCATGTCAGTTCCTCTGTCTGCAGCAGGGGATAATCAAGTATCGATGTATAGGCCGCGCCCAACTGCTTGCTCAAACGCTTCAAGTTGTACTGCTTGGCACGTTTGCGCCCGGCAGCCCCCAGCGTGCGAATTTTTTTCGGGTTACGGCAAAGCTGACGCAGCCTGTTGGCGATCGCTTTGGTGTCACCGTGTTCGAATGTGTGGCCATTGACGCCTTCATCAACCAGTTCGGGCAGTGCCCCCCAGCGGTAAGCCAATACTGGTCGGCTGGCGGCCATGCCTTCGAGCAGCGTACGGCCAAAGGTTTCCTGGCAGTGCGACAGGTTGAGCACAATGTTAGCTTGAGAAATGGCAGTTTGCGGGCTGGTTGCGTAAGGCAGCAGGCTGAAGTTGGCCGGCAGCTGGCCGCGCGCTTCCAGTGTTCTCAGGGCGGAAACACTTGGCGTATCTGGCCCTATCAGCAACAACTGAAGGTTAGGCGTGTCTCTTGCGGTGTCGCAGGCCAACTGCAGCAGGTCCTGGATACCTTTTTTCGGCAAATTGCTGCTGATCAACGCGGCCGTGACACGCTTGTTGTCAATGACATTGGGTAGGTCGAACGCCTTCAGGTCAATGATGTTGCTGACCACGTGGGTGGCCCCTGGCTTGGAAAGATGCTGAGCAGTAAAGGCCGAGTTGGCCAGTACGTGGTCGGCACGTTCAAGGGCTTGCTCCACAATCTGCGGCGCAGCCAGGCCAATCGCGGCGCAGAGTGCCGGGTCATGGGCCGGGGACTCATGTGCATGCAGCACTGCCGGTACATTTTCGTTGCGCGCAGCCAGCAATGGCTCGCGCAGCATCAGGGTGTTGGCCTGCACCAACTCTACCGAATGGTCACGGATCAGCGTGCGGAAGCGTTCTACGGCTAGCGGGCATGGCGCTGTATTGGCTGCCCATGGTCGGGTTGGAATACAAGCGACGAACAGCGAGCGGGCGCGCAATTCATCGATATAGGCCATGTTGGCAACGCTTGGCACGCTGACCAACACGTTGAGCCGCAGGGCGTTGCAGGCATCGAGTACATCCAGCAGGCTGCGTTCGGCACCAAACAGTTGCACATCGGCCGCGTGGGCGCACAGCAACACGGTAGGCCTGTCCGGTAGATTCGCCTGGCTACCCGTGAAAGTAGGGTGGGTGGGGTTATAACCTGCTTGGCGACCGACCTGTTCGTAATGCACCAGCGGCGGCAGCCCACTGTCGCGGGCCTCTATGCACTGTTCCAGATACCAGGCTGTATTGAAGTTCGGGCCCGGCTCGCGGCCTTCGGCGAAGCCGTGAGCGATATAGTGCTTCCAAGGGGCAATGCCGGCTTGCTCCACATCGGGGTAGCGTTGCAGGTACCAGGTTGCGTCGAACAAGGTGGAGACACCCGCAGTGGTTTCCTGTGACAGGACCGGCTCGAGCTCGGCAGGCTCCGCCATTTCCAGAATTGGCACGTGAGGCAAGGCTGTGTCAGTCACCTGAAGAGGTTGATGCTCGACGCTATGCGGGGGCATCGGAGCGACTGGCGTAATCGCAAGTAGCTTGGCTTCGCGGATGGAATCCACCACTTGACAGCTTTGTAAGCCGTTAATGATAGGTACTTGGTCCAGAGGGTGCGCAAGCAGGTGGCGGCCCACGACGACTACGCGTGGGGCTGCCAACTGTTGCTCGGCCAGCACAATATCCACCAGGCCAGACACGGCCTTACGCAGAAGGGTGTCGGCCACAGGGCCGGGGCTCTGGTAGTCCGGCCAATGTAGCAGGGCAACGCGTACACCTTGCTCTTGCAACCTGCTCAGTACTAGGCCCAGTGTCTTGGCGCTGCGTGCTGTTTTACTCAGGTCGCTGATCAACAGCCAGTCGTAGCTGGCCTGAGGAGCAGTGGTCCGCAGCATCGGTGCGGGCGCCGGGAAGGCGCGTGTACCAGCATTTGCAGGCAAGCACAGTTCATCCCCGTCTTCTGTCATTGCATGCCATGTATCGGCCAGCGCGCTGTACAACTGTCGCAGGCCGAAGAACGTAGAGCGCAGGTGTGTACCCGAGGCCATGGTCAGCGATTGTGGCAGTTGCCGGGCGATGACCAGCGGCACCCCCGGTAGCAGATAAAGCATCGACTCGGCGCCATGGCGACGCTGCAGGCGTTGGCGCAGTTCATGGTCGGCCGCAACGCTCACTTCATCCCAGCCACCCAGTTCGCGCACTGCATCGCAGCGCATCATGCTGGTGGACACGCTTGGCTCGATAAGGCTGTTTTCAATTCGCCAGCATTGGAAGTGCAGCGCAGTATCAGCTCTGACCCATTCAGCCACCGTGCCGACCAAGGCAGGGTTTTGCAGCAGTGGCGCGGCCATCAGCTCCAAACGCTGAGGGTGGGACCAGTCGTCACTGTCATGGTTGACCACGAAGGTGCCAGTGGCGTGTTTCAAGGCCGCGTTGCGCGCGGCATAAGCCCCGCGATTTGCGGGTTGTTGTAGCAGTACGATGCGCGAATCTTCACGTGCCAGAGCCGAAACACGCTCGGCCGTAGCGTCATTACTGCCGTCATCGACTACCAGGATTTCCAGGTTGCTCCAGCTTTGTGCCAGCAGGCTGCGTAGAGCCGTTTCAATGAACGCCTCAGCGTTGAACGCAGGCATGATCACGCTTATTTTTGGCTGTGCTTGGGGCGGTACCTTCGCTGCAGACTCGGCCTGGAGGTTATCCAGGGTGAGAGCAGCTGTGGGGTTGCGCATGCAAATCGGCGCCAGGTCGGCAGCGGCAAGCGCACGGTTAAGCCAGAGCAATCGCAGTGCATCTGGTGTCAGTTGCTGTCCGTCGCCGGTGGCCAGCAGCACATTGGAGGCCGCCAGGCACAAGTCGGGCTGGATACCATTGACTGCGATTGCCTCAGCAATACATGCCTGTGCTAGCGATTGCTCACCATTTCGTAGCAGCACTTCGGCTCTGAGCAGGATTGGACCAAGCCCTCCAATGTAAGGCGGTAGTGGCTGCGCTAATGCATCAACGTACGCCATGGCTTCAGACCATTGCGAATCACTGGCATGCCAGCGGGTCAAGGCCCACGAGGCGTATGCAAACTCTTCGCGGTCATGGGTGGAGTTTTGCAGGGCCTTGAGTTCGGGCAGTGCCAGCTTTGTGAATCCGCCCCATAGGACAGATTCCAGTCGGTGGGCTTGCAAGCAACGAGGCAGGCGGCCTTCACCGGCACCGTGCAGGTCGTAGTGCTCTTGCGGATCGGCCCCGGCAGCGGCTACATCAGGGTAAGTCGCCAGGTACCACTCAGCATCGACCACGCTTTTGTACGGGGCTACCGCCTTAAATTCAGACATGGGCAGAGACTCGGTCATCATCGGCAATGATATCGACCGCAGCCGATATCCACTGCGTGATTGGATACCCCTGAACCGAGGTGGTCCTGTCAAAAAAAATTCCAACATCCGCGCGGCGGGCCTGATCACTCAAGCCGGAAAGTAGGGGTTGCATTGAAGCCTCCTTAGAAAGCGGTATCCATGTCATGAACGCGCTCAGTCCTTGCTGTACACGTCACGGGTATAAACTGTGGCGAGTATATCGCTGAATTCATCTTTGGCCGAGTGAACCTGTGCTCGGCGTGCTATTGAAAGGTATCCGGCGATGGTAATGCATTACGGAATCTGGGATGAGGATTTGTCTGTAATCGCCGATTTTTTAGGGAGGCCTGTAATCCAGGGTGCGTCTGTTTGTGGAGCAGAGTCATGCTCGATGATGTGCTATGGGTGCTCTGCAGAAGCGCGGCAAAATAAACCGGAACCTTTCGGGCCGAAGGCAGCGGTTAGCAACGGCTCTACGCGGGCATGTAACGGGGCAGGTACTGCCAGGTGTTTAAGCGCTTGCATTTGGGTTGCCGGTGTACTCAATGAGGTACAAGCAAAACCCGTGTTTGAGCAAGAGGAGCAGTGGAAGGCTTAAGTCTCCTTTCTTTTAGTAGTCTTAAAACAGGGTGGCCAAAATTTGATGGCAAGGGCGTGGGTGAACTTTTAGGGCTGGGAAATTAACAAGCGGCGGTTTATACATCAGCAAAGTTCGAAACGAAGACGATGCCGAAATTAATTTATGCTTATATGGAGTGTGACTGCTGTGTGCAATATGTTTTACCAGTAGCGGGCGACTTGATTTCTAGGGTGGTGCACGCTATTTTAAGTTTTGGAGAGAGAGTTTTGTAGTCGAGAAATGGTTGCGCGTAGGGGAGTACTCGTGAAGACATTTGGAAACAGAATGCGTGGCCTGGCCTTTGGGGTGCTGATGGCTTGTTCAAGCATCGCATCAGCTTTCGAGATTTATGGATTCATACCTTACACGTCAAGATTAGTGGGGCATGAAATTGTAAATGGCAAACCTTCCGACGATTGGTTTCGAAATCTTGGTATTAAACCGATAAAGCTAGTGTACGAGGATAGGCTTCTCGATAGGCCGGAGAGCAGTGTTGAGAAAGGTAATTCGGTTATTAACGTCGATAAGATAATTAAAGTCGCGAAAGAGTCCGACCGAAGTAAATCTGTCATGGTCTCCCTGGATCTTGAAAGTTGGAATCGCTTCAACTCAGAAACCCCAGGTCGCTATCTGAAAGCATTGGAAGTATTTCGGAGGGCGAATCCAGATGCGATGGTGGGACTTTATTCCACAGTTCCTCAAAACACCTATGTGTGGCGTGAGGAAAAACGTGGGCCTTACGATAGGCAAAACGAGAAATATGCCGCAGTGGCTGACGCTGTCGACTATTTTAGTCCATCGCTATACAATTATAGTCTTACTGATTTCGTTTCTTGGAAGGAGGGGGCGAAGTACAATATAGAGGCGGCAAGAAAGTATTCAAAAACAAAAAAAATATTACCGTACGTAACACCAGAGGTTGAAGATAATGGGATGGCTCGCTGGCTTTCTTACGATGAAATGATGAGTCGATTAGAAGTGCTGAAAAGTCTTGGTGCTGATGGCTGTATATTGTGGGCCAGTAGCCGATCACGTGAGTCGTCAGGTAAGCGCCCTGTCCTTGACCCTAGCGCTGGGTGGCTTAAGGCAGTAGTGGACTTTAGTAGGGGTCAAAGTGCTATGGAGTAATAGGGGACAGCCAAAGTTATTGAGTGATAACTTCTCATTGAATGCCTGTGTATTACGGTATCGAAATTGATTACGGTGTCGATCGTTTGCGTACCTGCTGTGAGTTTAGATGTGTTTAATTTTATTTGTTTATTCAATCTGCTGTTATAATTAGGAGTCAGTCAGAAAGAGGGTGTGCTCGGGCTTGGATTGAAGTAAGTTGCGTGTTCAAATTCCTATAGTTAGCAATACTATAAATTCTTGATTTTAGAACTGATCGAATACCCAGTTGTAAGCTCTCGGCAGAAGTATTAGGGAAGGCTCCTATGAAAAGGAGCCCTCAAGGATTCATGTGGAAGCTTTTGATTTAAGTGTGGGGGTCACTTTTCATCATTCAAGCTGCAAATGGCTATCCTCGCTTTGTCCAAAGCTAAAGTTGATTTGCCTAGAGCTAGTTCAAGTGAGACCTTGTCTTGGTAGTATTCTTCAAGTTCTATTTGGACTTGGAGGATTTTGGATATCAATATTTCATTTTCTTGAGATAGATCGTTGGTGGAAATCTTGTTTAAAATGCTTTCTTTTTGCGCGTCATAGAGTTGTTGTGCAAGACTCTTGTTTTCTGCTTTCAGAGCTTCCAGTTCAGTTTCTAAGTTTTTGTTCTGATCGTTGGCGAGGTCGAGACTTGATGAAAGCTTCTCAAGCTGATCTTTAAGCTTGGCGTTCTCTTCCTCGTGGGCAGAGAGCATCATGTCACGGCCGATGCGAGCCTGGGCGTGTGAAGTGGCTTGTGTGCCTTCCCGCGAGCCAGAAAGGTCAAGGTGCAAATCCCTTTCAGCAGCCTGTAAGTCGGAAATGATCTTTTGGATTTTAGTAATAGATGTCATCTGCTTACCTACGATTGACGATACAGATAGATGGAGCGGCGTATTGTTAATACAACCAAGTCCTCAATCTTGACCAAAGAGGTCCCGAGTATACACCTTCGAGCTGACGTCTCTAATTTCGTCCTCCCAGCGATTAGCAACTATGACATCTGAGATTGACTTGAACTCCTCAAGGTTCTTAATGATCTTGGAGTTGAAATAAGTTGGCTCATCTAGAGTGGGCTCGTATACAACAACATTTATGCCTTTTGCCTTAATGCGTTTCATTACTCCTTGAATTGAGGCAGTCCTAAAGTTGTCGGAGCCCTTTTTCATTGTGAGGCGGTAAATGCCAACTGTTTCGGGTGATTTCTTTATTACCGAGTCGGCAATAAAATCTTTGCGAGTTCTGTTGGCATCGACAATCGCGCCAATTAGGTTGTTGGGGACGTCCTGATAGTTGGCAAGAAGTTGCTTTGAGTCTTTTGGAAGGCAATAGCCGCCATACCCAAATGATGGGTTGTGATAGTGGTTGCCAATTCGAGGGTCTAAACCTACGCCTTCAATGATCTGCCGGGCGTTAAGATTGTGAACCTCTGCGTAAGTATCAAGTTCGTTAATGTAGGCTACTCGCATAGCTAAAAAGGTATTGGCAAAGAGTTTAATTGCTTCAGCTTCGCTGGACTCAGTGAATAGGATTTGTACATCCTGTTTAATGGCTCCATCTGCAAGCAGGCGTGCGAAACTCTTGGCAGTTTCACTGTCAGCGCCTAGAATGATTCGCGATGGATAGAGGTTATCATGCAGAGCTTTCCCTTCTCTCAAGAATTCAGGGGAAAAAATAATGTTAGCATGGTTAAGCTCATTTTTTAGTTTGTGAGTAAATCCAACTGGTACCGTAGACTTAATTATTATTGTGGCATCAGGATTTATAGATTGTACGTCTTTTGCGACCGATTCAACTGAAGTAGTATTGAAGAAGTTAGTCGCGGGGTCGTAGTCGGTTGGGGTCGCAATGACCACAAAGTCAGCACCGTCATATGCTTCTTCTTTGCTGAGAGTGGCGCGAAGATTGAGATGCTTGGTTTTTAGGTATTCTTGCAAGCAGGCATCTTCTAAGTGCGACTGCCGATTATTGATGGCTTGCACTCTTTCAGGTAACAAGTCTAAAGCAATGACCTCATTATGCTGTGCGAGCAACACAGCGTTCGACATACCAACGTAGCCAGTTCCAGCAATTGCAATTTTCAAGGTTTATTACCCTCTAGACGAGCGGTCAATTCACGAATTTGTTTTTCACGCAGTTGTATGCGATTGTTTAAATGTGTTATCAGCGCCATCCATGGGCTACTCGTCTTGCAAACTTCTATGCTCTTGATATCTTCATTTTCCGGAAGGGTGTATTCCGTGTGTAAGTCTAATAAATAGCCAAATTTGGAAAGGGTATTCTTTCCGTTAACGCTAGGCAGGTTTTTGTGGTATGGAGATCCTACGGAATCATTAGTCGAGCTTAAGGTTCTAAAATACATCGGTTCAGTAGCGTCGACGACTGTGCGGTAACTTTCGTCAATTTTCATATGATTTCCCATGTTGTAAACATGGATTGTTTTATTGTCTTCCAGACCTGTAACTTGGGACCAAGTATTGAGATATGCCAGTCCTAATGCAAATTTAGGAAAGTAGCTATGTCTCAGGTCACTAACTGTGTTGGCATTAGAGTCCCAGTAACCTTCAATCCCGTAAGCGAAGGAAACAGCGTAGCCTGTTAATCCAGGGCGCATGTGGTTACTGAGCTTCTCAACAAAATTAGTGCTCAGGCCATCATCGTCATCAAGGCGTACAGTGGCTAGCAAAGCTTCCGGTATATTTGCTAGGTTTCGCTTTATTGTTGCCTTGATGGCTTCGTTAATATTTATATAGTCGTACTTTAGGCCTGTGCCTGATTCTATTTTAACAATATTAAAGTCAAGTCCCGACGTGTTGTTCTCATGTATCATTGAGCGAAGCCGGGCTACTCGCTCTTCTGGAAGCATATCGGAAATCATAATCAAAACAGTATAGGATACATCTTTATCTGTGTTGATTTGATTGCATAGAGATTTTAAAGTCAAGCTTTTGAAAGTTTGCTCGCGAATGTTGAGTCGTTCGTTACTCAATATATTTTTTGCATAGTCTTCGAAGCTTAGTTCGGCCGCCCGCCAAGCCGCACTATTTTTTTGTAGAATAGAATAGCGTATTGCAATGATTATATTTTTTTTCATGGTTATGCTTTCGCGCTTTGATCAGTTGTCGGTTGGTAAACGAGGCGGGAGGCTTTCTCGCTCTCAAGGCTGGCCTGAAGTTTAATTCCTAGTCTGCTCATTGAAGAGTTAACAACCACTGCTGTATTCTTCATCTGCTCCCCAAAGTTGACAAGGGAGGTATTTTGTCCGTGTAGTCGACGGCGATAACCGATAATGTTGAGGTGCTCGGCTTCGGAAACTTCGCAAAGTTTCAAGTACATGTCGTAATCGACAGCGTTACGCACCCGCTCATTGAATCCTAAAGTGCGGTGCCAATATCTTTTCTTGAATATACGGAAGTGGTGGGCAATCATGGCGGTGAGCATCTTCTCCCGGGTGAATACCGGATAGTTATAACCTTGCTCAATCCGACCATCTGGATATTCATTTTCGTAAGTAGTATAAACCAGACCAGTATTTGGTTTTTTGTCGAGTACGGCCACGCATTTCTCAACCACATCTCTGGCCAAGTAATCGTCGCTGTCAAGCTGTCCGACATAAATGCCTCGACACAAGCTCAGGGCTGTGTTGGATGCTTTTCCTATGCCACCATTCTCTTGTCGAACCCATCGCACGCGGGGGTTATTTGAGAAATAGCGCTCAAGAATCTGAGGTGTTTCATCGGTCGATCCATCATCACAAACACAAACTTCTAGGTCTGTGAATGTCTGATTTAGGGCGCTGTGAATCGCATCGCAGATTGTATCTGCGCAGTTATAGGCAGGAATGTAGATAGAAACCCTGGGTACACTATAAAATTCTTTTTTATTTGTGATTAGATGTCTGTAGTAGGGGCAGATGTTACCAAACAGTTCACCGCTTATTTCCTTGCCAGCGCTGCGATCTGTCTCATTTTCTCCGCCCTCGGGCTCTTGGTGGTAGGCCAAGGCATCCATTACGGGGACTATGTATTTTCCGGTATTGAAAAAGCGATATCCAAGCTCGGTATCTTCGAAGCCCCAAGAGTTGAAGCGCTCATCGAAACCGCCGATCTGTGTAAACTGCTTTTTAGAAAAAGCTACGTTGCCACTAGCGAACGTTCTGAAAGGCACCGATTCAGTACGAAGATTATTAGTGCGCTCGAAAATCTCAAGACGCCAGTCGACAGAGTGCTTTCCTTGGATTTTACCGGCAACGGTATTATTGGTCACGATTTCCTTGAAGCTGTCTTCAAGGTTAGTGTCATGCAAAATGGTGGAAACAGGGGTGTTGCAAATATCGATATATTTACGAGGTCCGATCAGTACCGTCCTATCTAACGTTTTCCACCATTTTGCATAGTTTCGGACGAGGTGCTTGGAGGGGAACATATCCACATCAAGCAAAATAACGAGATCATTGCGAGCAACGTTCACCCCATTGTTTCTGGCTGCTGAGGCAGTGAATCCGACATCTTTGTGCCAAACATATTTAATGTCAAGGTGGTCACTGAATTCCTTGATGACATCGGTTGTTTGCTCGCTGCTCCCATCGTCAGTCACAATGACCTCGATAAGGTCGGAGGGATAACTTTGTCGTGATAAGCCTGCGAGGGTCCTACGGAGCGGGTCAATTCGATTGTAAGTTAAAATTACAATCGACACCTTTACATTGTTGAGTTCGGGCGCTGGGTCGATCTCGTCTTCCAGGTGGGAGAAATCATTGGCAAGACCTTGAATCGGAGGCAAGCTTTCTGCGAGTGGAAAGTTCTGGGGTATTTTTCTGAAGCGGCTCAGGTCTTTGTCAACGGCGACAGCCTTAGTGTCAAAAGGTATATAGTTGATAGGGTAGGAGGCCCCGCTTTGCTTTTTGCGTTGATAATCAATGAGGAAATCTAGCGCGCCAATCGCCCCGAGACGTGCCCGTCGTTCTTCGAGTGACTTGATATTAAGTTCACTAGACATTGTTTTATTCCGCCTGCAAAGTGTTGTTAGTTGAGGTTTCTTGGGAAGAGATAGCGGGGGCCGCGGCAATAGCCATCTCTAATAATCTAAGCGATTGGTGGTGTGACGTGAGGGCCGTCGTCGTGTTTTTGCTACCTGAGTGTTGGATTTCTTGGCCTAGTAGGTTTTTGATAGTGCTCAAAACATAATGTTGATATGGGTCTGCTAAAAGATATTGAAAGAGCAGGCCGATCGCGTCACTTCTCTTGCCTTCAGATAATAAAATTTCTATTTTTTTTGGCAGCAAAGCTAACTTCGCGGACAAGATTTGATCGCTAATTGATTCAGATATGGGTACGGTGCTAGAAGCGAAATCAAGCGCGTTTTCCGCTGCCTCGTAATCATCCAGTAACTTATGGCAAATGCTCATGCCTAAATGAGCCCACGAATACAGAAGATTTTGTTCGGTGGCATGTTTATAGTGCTCTAGGGCAAGAGCGTGCTGGTCTTCTAAGAGATAGGACTCAGCAATCTTGCAGAGGCAAAAAGCATTAGGCCCTAAAACTTTTATTAGGGAATTCCAAGCATAGCGAGAATCATCAAGTTTACCTGTCTCTTGCAGCAGGCTCGCAATCTGGAAGGCGTGAGTGATCTTGTTGAGCTGCTTGCTCGTTGTCTTGGTGGACAGGCGTTGGCACAGCTCATTGATGTGAGTTTCGCCTTCGTCACGGGATATCAAGGGGAAAGGCAAGGTGACTTTTTCAGGGCCCAACACTACGTTAGAGCCAGTTAGCAGGATGCTATTGCTCGCATTGCGAGCGTAAAGGCTATGCACCTTCCCATCATAGAGCTCGTAAGAAAGCTTGATCTTAAATAGGTGATTTCCATCTCCGATCTTAGCCTCTTTCAAATCCTCACGATACCCATCAGCTGGGCCATGCCCTACCAATTTACCTTCACATAGTATATCTACACTCACTCGGTCATGGGGTTTTAGAGGGTTGAATGCCCATCCATAAGCATAGCCTTCATCAACGTAGTCGAGGTGGCCAATAATTTGAACTGGCGCTTGGGGAGCTGGTTTTGAGTGCGATTTTAGCATAGGTCCAAGCCTTGGCTTAAAGGGGCTCTGAGTAGTAAAGGTTGCTGTTAGGGTTTTGGTAAGCGAGATTCTTCAAACTGTTCCTGTGCGTCAGCAGGGTATTAATATCTACGTGGATTTTTCGAGAGGGGAGGCATTGCTAAACCCCCGTACGGACCACTCAAATAATCGTGGCTAAGCGCTGGGTGATAGAATGGATCTGTGTGATCACATTCAGTCCATTTCTGAATAAAGCCCATTTGTTCACGATGGGCTCTTGATCGTCTTTCTTTGCTAATGTCTTTCCCGCGAGTAGCCGATTCTGCATGGATAAGCTTCGAGAATGGAGTCCAGATAATGTGACGGCCAGATTTTTTGATTTTCAAGCACAAATCAACATCATTGAACGCTACTGGGTAGGCATCTTCATCAAGCCCATTCACTGCTTGGAATACTGACTTTCTCACAAGCAGGCATGCTGCCGTAACCGCGCTTTGACGGCAAACCAGCTGATTTCTGGACAGATAACCAGCATCGTTCTCGTCTAAGGTATTTCCTGAGTGTGCTGCCAGCTTGTTGATGCCGACGACCACGCCACCATGCTGAACAATCCGATTCGGCCACAACAGTTTTGCGCCAACTGCACCTACGTCTGGACGCTCTAGTTGTGTAACTAGTTCTTTTAGCCAGTGTTTTTCAATTACTTCAATGTCGTTGTTTATTAGTCCGATAATTTCACCCGAGGCAATGCTTACAGCTCGGTTATTTATCGCCGAGTAATTAAAAGGGAAGGGGTGATCTAAAATAGTTACGCCTCGTTCCTTCAGTGTGGCGAGATATTCGATGGTTTGTGGGTCCGTTGACTGGTTGTCGACCACAATAATTTCTAGGTTAGGGTAGTCGGTATTGGTCAGCAGTCCTTCAATACAGGCATATAGCAACTTGTATTGATCCCGCGTTGGGACGATAAGGCTTACAGTTGGCAAATTAACTGGGAGGGGCCAGTTTGCTCGGAGCAGTGCTGGATAGTTCTCAACACGACTTACACTCGCCCCAGGGGCTACTGCGTGGCACAGCCATTGGATAGCGCGCAGCCGCTCGGGTGACGGGTGCGCATGCTCAGGGCTGGCGGGTGCTTGGTGAGCACGGTGGTAAAGTACGTTTGGGAGGTGCTTCACGCTCGACCTGCTTTGCTGCGTCGCTAAAGCTATGGCTGCAACAAGATGCTCCCAGTCTGTAGTTGGCTGGTTTTTACTCTCAGCAAGCAATGATATGGCGCCTTCAAGAATCCCCCTGCTAAATATCGCACCTGGTGTAAATATATCCGCGCCGATAAAGGCATCAATGTCCCACACCGGTTTCAACCATGGGAAGCTACGCTCCCCGCTAGCGCCATCTCGGTCGCAATCGGCGAATGCCCATGCGCTGCCATCATCCAGCAGCGCGCAAAGGTGCGGCAAGGCATGTGGGGCGAGGTGATCACCTGCTATTAGTGGAATGATGCGATCGCAGTTTCCGGCAAGTAGCTGCAATAGGGCAGGGAGCACATCTTCCGAGGAAGCGGTGGCTAATTGGTACACGTGGTCGCCGTCGACTCCCAAGCTTGCGAGGCTGATCGCCTCCAATGCAGGGTCGCCTCCGGTGATCAGCAAAATGCCGAGGGCACCTTGGAGCGCAGGCTCGTTGGGCGGTGCAAGTTTCTGAAAAGCTTCGAACCACTGCGGGTAGTGTTTCCACCCTGCGCTTTTTGGCAGGAGCTTTTCCTGTTCTGTCGCGAGCTCCCTCAACAGCGCCAGCGTTTCGCCATCGTGTTCCGGGTTGAGTTGGCATAGAAGTCCAGCCACACCTTCGGGCAAGCAACAAATGCGAATAGGGCTGCCTGCGAGCGGCTGGCCAAGGTCATTGACTACCTCTACTATATGTAGCTTCCCATCCGCCATTTCCCACGGTAAATCAAGGCTAAATCCATGATCGCTCGTGGCTCGATGCGAGAGTGCCTGATGATGAATATTACAAGTCGCCTTGCTAATAATTTGATCGCCCTTTCGCGCGGTGATTTGCACATGGCGACTGGGTGACTGTGGGTCCCATGACCATCCGGCAACTCGGAGACCACCGGTGTGCCATACTTGCGAGGCAATGGCTGCAGCCTCCTGGTTAGGGGTACTTGGCAGTGCCAGCCTACCGCTTAGGGCAAACGCTTGATTAGCGATGCGCGCCGTAATTACGCGTGCTTCTGCGAGCCAGTTCGCTTGGAGTTGTACAGCGAAGCCGTGGAAACCGTCGCCTTGCGGGGCTTGGGGTTCGTATTGATCTGCGCGGGTTAGCGCAACACCGGCACCGTCGATTAGTACTTCTACTACTGGACGTTCCTGGGGGCGCGCAGTGTCCATCGCCCAGCCCACCAGCACATCTCCCTGCAGGCCTAAAATGGCCCCATCGAAGTTTTGTATTGAGGCTGAGAGGTGATTCGCCAGGGGCTTTTGCAATGCATCTCGATTCATCACGCTTGGCTCAGTGAAAATGAGTTAGGGAGTGGGTGTGCGCCGACCTCGTCGGATACTGTGCCAGGCGGGGCGAACAGTGGTACGGCCAGTTCGCGAGCCAGGAAAGGTGCCTGCCAGTCGGCCCCAGGGGAGTCATCCAAGCTGAGTACGCCGTCACAGCCAGCCGCCTGTGCACGCTCAGCAAGGCTGAGTGCCTGGATTACCGGGAGTCGCTGAACGATGCCGGTTGCTTGTAACTGTTTGAGCCAAGGGCTGTCATCTTTGATAAGCAACAACAGTGGAATGCGGGTGCGTGCCAACTGTCTAGCCAAGGTCAGCCAAAGTTGGGCTATGGCGGGCTTACTCAGTACATCGCCAATGAGTAGAACACGTGGTCTCTGACTTGCAGTCTCCAGAAGCGTTACTGCCTCTCGCAGTGACCATTTAGCATCGGAAAGGGCTGTGGAATATTCATGTTGTAACGCCCTCCACGGTAATTGAATTAACGCTGCCTCATGCGCAAATCGCTGCCAGTCATAATCACTACTTTGTCTAAGTAAGCGGTTATCATTACAGATGATTCGATAAGGCAGCCCCAAGAGGCTCGGTAGGTCGCATAATGCGATCGGGCATCGCTCAAGCTGCTCATAAACCAGTGTGCGAAGAGGCAGTTTGCGAAGAGAGTCCACCAATGTGTCGAATTCACCTGGAAGCTCGAACTCAAGATGCAAGGCTAAGGGGTGGAGTGGGGCGTAGAGAGATACCCAGGTTTTGTGGCTGTCGTGATGCCACGCGAGGTTGAATGCTGTGTCGCTGAAAGAGCCATTGTGGAGGTGTAACACCTGCTTGGTTTGCTTGGGCCAGCACGCCTCTTGCGCGGCGGCCGGTAGGCTGGCCAGCTTAGCAAGGCGGGCACGCTGCAGAGCGAGGCGAGATGGTTTGATCGGGTCACGCAGGCAAAAGGTCTTGTAGCGGGATGGTGCTTCTGGATAACGCTCGCGCAGAATGGCGTTGTTGTGTGCGACGCGTAGCACTTTTTCTGCGCCGAACGATATGCCGCCTTGGTGAGCTACGAAAACATTCGGTGCCCCGACGTGCTTCCAGCCCAGATTCCGTGCTCGCAGGCACCAGTCGGTCTCTTCACCGTAGCCACGGGACAGGTGAACTTCATCCAGATATCCCACCTGGTCGAGTGCTGCGCGCTTTATGTACAGGCAAAAGCCGCAGCCGGTCTCAAGTTCAATGGGCGGGCTGGCAGTATGGCAGGCCAGATTGTCGAGCTCGGCCTGTTCCTCTGCGCTCGGCATGGCATGGCTAAACCGGCTTTGCGGAAAGCTCATCAGCTCGCCGTTATTGGTGAACGGCGTCACGGAGGCGATATCTTCCTCGCTGTAGGCCACTTGGCGCAAACGGTCGAGCCAGGCACCATGTACCCGGGTGTCAGCGTTCAGCCAGACCACATCCTTGTTCGGGCTAAGGGCCATTGCGCGGTTCATGCTGCGGATAAAGCCGAGATTCACCGCGTTGTGCACAAGGGTGATCTTGCCCTTGCCCGCAAGCACCTTCAGTGCTTTTGCCAGGGCGGGCACGGGTGTCTGGTCTTCGATTACCACTATGCGGTGCGTCGTACGGTTGAGTTTTCGGGCAGTCAGCGCGCTGTTGATACATTCAAGCGTTTCGTCGAGCCCGTTGAACACCGGGATCAGCACGTCCACGGGGTGCTGCATGCCACCGCCGCCTGCGGCAGCGGGCGGTACGAATGGGGGCATGGCGAATACCGGGCTCCCTTGCATGCTTGTGCCGTTGGAAAAACGCATATGCACGGCGGCAATTGGGTTGGGTACGTTGACCCGGAAGCCGCCATGGCTTGCCGGCAGGCCGGCAGCGGTAAGCAAAGGGTGAGAGGCGTTAGCCAAGGCGTCAATTTTGACACCATTGGCTTCAATCTCTATTCGGGCTGGAGCCCCTAGCTCCGTCAGATCTACGGCCCAACCTTGGATTTCCCGCTGGTCGGACACATACCGTGCCACTCCCACCGTGCGTGGCCCATCGCATCGTTCGGCAAGCAGCTTCAGGACTTGCGCCAGCTCGTTGCCCGTTTGTATCTCGGGGAGGTGCGCCATGATCATGCGGCGCAACTCGGCCGGCGTCTCGGATCGGCAGCGGGCCTGCCAAAGCATCATGCGCAGGGTGATGTCGTTGGGATTGGTTTGCCACGCCGTTGTCAGGTAACGAGTGGCGAATTCGAAATGGTTTTGAGCGATCAAGCTCCGACCGACCAAGGCGTGGATGTCTGCCCGGTGGGGTAGAGAGTTGGCCGCATTGGCAAAATAAACAAAGGCCAGCCCTGGAGTATCGGGTAGGGCTCCGATGCCTTTCCAAACCAGCGCCTCTGGTCGGTATTCGGGCGTGCACAGTGCACGTTCGAGTACGGCCGCTGCCAAGTCATGCTCGTTGGCTTGGCGATGGCGATGGAACATGTCCATGAGCGTTTCTCGCCCATGGTCGAGTTGTCTGGACATAAGCTTGGCTACACAAAATAAAAAAGAGGGGCGACCCGAAAGTCGCCCCCTTTTGCATACACCTAGCCTTGCGGCCGGGTATACGCCACGCTACAGCAGGGCTAATTACACCTGGCCGTGCAGCACAACGACGTTGTCGATGTGTGCAGCAGCTTCTGGCGAACCAACGATGCCCAGGGCAACGTCTGCTTGCGAAGCGCCAGCTTCCAGCTGAGCAGCCCAAGCAGCTTTACCAGCGTCATCGGCGTCACGGCCCAGAGCGGACTGGTACAGCGAGTCGATGAAGTCGGAGTTGGCTTTGTTGCCAGCCTCTTCCGAACCTACGATGCCTTTGGCAACGTCTGCACGGCTGGTGCCGTTGAACAGCTGGGATACCCAAGCGTCCAGGCCGGCTTCATCAGCGTCGCGGCCCAAGGCAGCGGTGTACAGATCGCGGACGAAGTCACCGTTGGACTGGTCGCGGTCTTGCGCTTCTTCCGAAACGGCGATCGCAGCAGCTACATCGGCCAGGGTGCCGCCGTTGGCCAGCAGGGCTGCCCAAGCGTCGGAGCCAGCTTCATCAGCATCACGGCCCAGCAGAGTGCTGTACAGGTCGTTGATGTCGGCAGCATTGTTGGCGCCAGCGAACTCGTCCGAGTTCAGGAAGGCATTAGCAATGTCGGACAGCGAAGTGCCGTTGTTGACTGCATCAACGAAGGACTTGGCGCCGTTCTGGTCCGCATCGCGGCCCAGGATGCCTTGGTACAGGCGCAGAGCAGCAGCTTCTGCTTCGCTGTGTGCCAGAGCAATGGTTTCAACATTGTCGTCGGCGTCAACGAAGGTCAGGAACTCGGCGTTGCTGATGGCGGCAGTTTGGTTGCCGGTCAGGTTGACGCTGAAGTTGTTGCCAGCGGTCAGGTCGTAGTCGGCACGCGAGCCGTCCAGCTGCACCACGTCGTAGCCTTCGCCAGCGTTGACGATGTCAGCGTGGTTGCTGCCGCTCAGGATGATGGTGTCATTGCCCGAGCCAGTGGTGACGTTGTTGTTGCCAGCGCCAGCGATAACGGTGTTGTTGCCGTTGCCAGTAACGATGGTGTCGTTGCCGTCGCCAGCGTCGATCAGGGTGTTTTGATCGCCTTTGACGGTGATTACGTCGTCACCGTTGCCGGTGGTAACTACCAGTTCGATAGCCGAGGTGTCGACTGCAGCCAGGGCAGCGAAGGCCTGGACGTCGGCAGCAGGAGCGGCAGCTTGACCTTGCAGGTTTACGACCAGGTTGGCGTCGCTCTGCAGGTGGTAAACGCTAGCGCCAGCGGCTTCAGCAGCGGCCAGATCAACAACTACTGTATCGCCTTTAACACCTGCAACGGTGCCATGAACCATGCTTGCAGTGCCGGAAGCTGGCAGCTGAACGGTGCTGCCAGTGATGCCAGCAACTTCCACGGTCTCTACGTTATCCAGGTTCAGCAGGCTGTTGATAGCTGCGATAGTGGAGTCGGAGAGGTTGGCGCTTTCGGCGGTCAGGGTAGCCTGTACGTCGCTGCTCGTTACGGGATTATCGTATTGCATTGTGTATTCCTGTTACTTCAGGCCATCTGGCCTGCTGCAATAGTATTCTGCTGAGTTGCAGAGTTTTCCCACGGAGACTTAAGGCGGGCAGCGTTCATCTTCGTTACGGGGGTCAGGGCGATATGCAGCGCCACCAACGGCTCGTTGCCGGTGGGGCCATGCATCATCTGATTGGCGATCAGGCGTTGTGGCTCGGCATTGCCGAACACAACAAGGCCTGTCAATTCGTAGTGTTTGCGAAACGGGCCTACCAGGCTGAAGCCTACGCACAGTAGCGGCAAGCCCTGGGCGCGAGCACCGACAAAGGTGCCAGTGGAAACATTGCGGCAGGGGCCGGAGCCGGCCACCGTGCAGGTATAGAGCAGGTCGACGCCGACGGGTTTTTCTGCCCAGTCGACGGCAAAGGATTCGATGAAGTCGTCAGTGCCCGGTGCGCCAACCCAGCCGTCGCCGGATACAACTTCGCCCACGTTCTGCAAGTGGGCTGTAAGCGTAATGGGCAGCGGTTTGGTGCTGGCAGCAATGGACTGGGCGGGTTCGGCAGTGGCAACCACGGCGTACGTACGCATGATTGCAGGTGACGTGTCGATGCGGTCGATGCGCAGGTCTACAGGCTCGATGACGTCGTCGAACATGTGGTACTCGGTGATCAGCACGGTGGTCACGCCGCTTTTGACCCGCGCGACAATAGTGTCGCCCAGCTTGGTCAGCATGTTTTTGCTGACGCCCTCGGCAGGGAAGAAGTCGATGGAGCCTTTGCCCAGTGGTGCTTGCTGCAATGCAATGCACACCGGCTTTTCAGCGGGGGGCTGGGAGGCGTACCGGAAGATATACATGCCCGGCTCGAGCAGCGTTACCCGTGAACTGATCTTCAGGCCGTCGAGGGTCTGCGAAGGCGTAGACATGGCGTAGTTAAGCTCCTTTTAAACAAAAACACCGGTAGCTAACGTGCTCAACCCCGTGCGTGCACAAAACGGCCAGTGGTGGCTCCCTGCGAGTGGCGAAGATGCCGTCCAACCGGAGCGTTGTCAACCAATGATTCTAAAAAAAAATTCATATCTGCTGGGAACTTAGCACTAGCGTTTGCGCTCATCAGGGCCTGATTTCAGTGCCTGGCTGCAGTGAAGGGCTGAAATACATTGCCCAAAAAAAATAAAAAAATCAGCAATCTGCAAGGATTGGCGCACAATATGCGGACATGTGGTCAGGTTTTTTGACGAGGGCTCAACGGCATTTTACTGGTGTAACCGTTTGTCGCCTGGCGCTCAGGTGGATAGGTCATAGCTCTCTATCGGCAAGCCGACTCACCAAAATTTCATAATTCAGGTGATTCGTTGGGGAACAACCTGGTTTCCGGACAATCTGACACCCAGCCGTGCCGACGTGGGTGTTACACTGCCCGCCGCTTTCGCTTACCTCAGTATGGATACCATGAGTTCACAATCCGAAAATAATCTGCAGGCTGTCCTCAAAACCTGTAAAAGCAGCTTCCTTTCGGTCGGTTACTTCAGCTTCTTCATTAACGCGCTGATGCTGGTACCTACCTTCTTCATGATCCAGGTGTCGGGCCGGGTTGTGCCGTCCGGCAGCACCTCCACCCTTTTGATGTTGGTACTTATTCTAACGGCGCTGCTTGTAACCTTAGGCACGTTAGAATGGGTGCGCTCCCGAATCATGGTCCGCATCAGCAACCGGTTGGATGTGTTACTCAGTCGGGACGTGTATCGGGCGAGCTTCAAGCGCGCACTTACCAGTGGCGGCGCTGATGCCACCGCGCAGTCGTTGAACGACCTCACTTCCTTGCGCCAGTTTTTTACGGGGCCTGGCCTGTTTGCATTTTTCGATGCTCCTTGGTTTCCCATATATACAGCAGTCATGTTCATGTTCCATCCATGGTTCGGCTGGATGACTCTTGCCTGCGGTGCAATCCTGACAGTGCTGGCTGTAGTCAATCACCGTGTTACTGGGCAGGCGCTGGCTGCTGCCAACAAAGAAAACGTCGCATCCAACGTGGTCACTACCAAAACGCTGCGTAATGCCGAAGTCATCGAGTCGATGGGTATGCTGGAGACTCTGATGAACCGCTGGGCTAAGCGTCAGCGCAACATCATGATGCTCCAGTCCGATGCAAGCGATAAGGGGGGGGTAGTCACTTCCACCTCTAAAACTTTCCGCACTTGGTCTCAGTCGATCATGTTGTCTATTGGTGCGTATCTTGTAATCACCCACGAAATCAACCCTGGTTTGTTGATGGCGGGGTCGCTGCTGTTGGGGCGTGCGCTTGCTCCAATAGATCAGATGATTGGCAGCTGGAAGGGTTTTATCGCGGCAAAGGTCCAGTATGATCGACTGAATAAGGTGATGGACGATCTAAAGGCTGAGCCGGAGCGTATGCCATTGCCTGCGCCGGAAGGTCATATTCAGGTAGAAAACCTGATCGTCGCACCGCCTGGTGCGAAAGCCCCTGTGCTGCGAAACATCAGTTTTGTAACTCCAGCCGGCTCCATCGTTGGCATCGTCGGCCCAAGCGCAGCGGGCAAATCCACACTTGTGCGCGCCTTAATGGGCATTTGGCCGCCTCAGCATGGTGTAGTGCGTCTGGATGGCGCCGATATTGCCAGCTGGGACAAACAGGCGCTTGGCCCTTATGTGGGTTATCTACCGCAGGACATCGAACTCTTTGAGGGTAGCATCAGCGAGAACATCGCCCGTTTCGACAAAGTCGACCCCGACAAAGTGGTGCATGCCGCCCAGATGGCGGGTGTGCATGAGATGATCCTGATGCTGCCTGATGGCTACGACACGGTCATCGGCAGCGACGGGGTGAATCTGTCGGGTGGTCAGCGTCAGCGAATTGGCCTGGCGCGTGCCATCTACGGCAACCCCCGCCTGATTGTGCTCGACGAGCCGAATTCCAATCTCGACGATGTTGGCGAGCGTGCACTGGGCGTGGCCCTGCAAAAGCTCAAGGAAACCGGGGCCACCGTGTTCATCGTTTCGCACCGACCAAACATCCTTACGCGCTTGGATCGCATTCTGGTCATGGCTGGGGGGACCATTTCGCTTTATGGCGAGCGCGATCGCGTCATCGCCGAGCTGGCTGCTCAACAGGCCAAGCTCCAGCAGCGCAGTGCCCAAGCTACCGCTCCCCAAGCGCCTGCGACCATGCCGGTCGCTCCAAGCGCTGCAACCCCAGCGCATCCAGCCGCTGCACCTGCCGTCGCCACCACCAGCACTGGCGCTTGAAAGGATTTCTAGATGAGCAGTAAAGCGATCACCACGTTCGACCACAATTTCGATGACCTGCCCACGTCGGATCGCGGAATCCGCCGGATCGGGCTGACTATCATCTTTGTCACGTTCGGTATTTTCGGCACTTGGGCGGCTGTCGCGCCTCTGAGCAACGCTGTGCACGGCAGTGGCGTGGTAACTGTACAGAGCTACCGGAAGACCGTGCAGCATCTAGAGGGTGGCATTGTCAAAGAGCTGCATGCCCGTGATGGTGACCTGGTAAAAAAGGGTGACCCGCTCATCGTGCTGGATGAGTCGCAGCTTAGTGCCGAGTATGAGTCCACCCGCAACCAGCTGATTGTTGCGCGTTATAAAGAAGCGCGGCTACGTGCCGAACGTGATGGCCTTGAGTCGATCCCGCCCGTGACGATGGACGGTACCGATTCGGACCGAGCGCAAGAAGCTCTAGCCGGTGAGCAGCAGGTGTTCAAAGCCCGTCACGATTCGTTGCAAGGCGAAATCTCGGTCAATCGCGAGCGTATTCAACAGATGCAGCAACAGATTGCTGGTTTGAATGACATGATTCGCACCAAGTCGGGTCTAGAGAAGTCCTATGCCGGTGAAATCAAGCAACTGAAAGAGTTGTTAGCCGAGGGCTTTGTCGATAACCAGCGCTTGCTGGAGCAGGAGCGCAAGCTGGACATGCTGAAGACTGAAGTGGCTGACCACAAGTCGAGCATTACCAAGACCAAGCTGCAGATAGGCGAAGCCGAGCTCCAAATCGTGCAGTTGAAGAAGAAGTTTGATTCCGACGTAGCCAAGGAGCTTTCTGACGTTCAGGCTCAAGTGTTCGACCTGCAGGAAAAAGAAGCGGCGCTTCGTGATCGGCTTTCGCGGGTGGTAATCCGAGCGCCGGAAAGCGGCATGGTGCTGGACATGAAAGTGCATACAATTGGCGGCGTGGTAAGCGCCGCTACACCTTTGTTGGACATCGTGCCAGCTCAATCAAAGTTGGTAGTCGAAGCTAAGGTAGCGACCAGAGACATTGATCGGCTTGAGCTGGGGAAAACAGCCAATATCCGTTTTTCGGCGTTCAACAATGCAACCACCCCGGTCATCGAAGGGAAGCTGACCCGCATTTCGGCTGACAGTCTAGTCGATGAGCGCTCGGGCGATCAGTACTATCTGGTCCGCGTCAAAGTCACCGAAGACGGCATGAAAAAGCTCGGCAACCGCAAGCTGCAACCCGGCATGCCAGCCGAGGTCCTCATCAATGCAGGCGACCGCACCATGCTGCAGTACCTGTTGAAACCGGCGCGCAACATGTTCGCTGAATCGCTGATCGAGGAATGATTGTGCTGCGTTTGCTACCGGGAGTAATGATGTGCATGGTCGCCTGGCAGGCGGTGGCCGTGGAAGGGAAGGGGGCTGCAGGTGAGCAGCCGAAAGGTGTTTCGGCGTCCACCTATGCGTTGGACCTGTCGGGGCTGTACCGTGAGGCGCGCCTGGAAGACCCGCGGGTCCTCGCCGCCTACGCGCGTGCGCGCTCTGCCAGCGAGCAGCAGCGGGCGGCGCTCGGCGGTTTGCTGCCACAAGTGGCGGCCAATGCCAACTCTAGCCGCATCCTGCGCAAGAATGAGGCTGAGCGAGACCTTTATAATACCGAGACCTACTCGCTCAGCCTCACCCAGTACCTTTACAACAAGCCGGCCTGGGAGCGGTACCAGAAATCCAAGAGCGTGAAAGACCAGAAAGGTCACGAAGCCGAAGACACGCTGGCCGAGGCCACGGTCGACCTTGCCAAGCGCTACTTCGTGGCCCTGGCCGCCGACGACGAGCTGGCGCTGGTGGAGGCTGAGCGCCGGGCCACCCAGAAAAACCTCGATCGCGTCAGCAGCATGTTCGATCGGCAAATGGCCAAGATCACCGACAAGCTCGACATGCAGGCGCGGGTGGACTTCTTGCTTGCGCAAGAAGTGGAAGCACGCAACCAGGTGCAGGTGAGCCGAGAGGCCCTGGCCGAGATCGTCGGTCGGCCAATTACCGAGCCGCTCAGCCGCGTACGCAACGACGTGGCATTGCAGGCTCCGACCCGGCCCTTGCAGAACTGGGTAACCCAGGCGGTTGAAACCAACCCGTTGCTGAAGTCGTATCAAAGCGGGGCGGAGGCGGCCAATGCGGCGGTGCGCGAGGGTAAGGGCGAGCACTATCCGCAGCTGTCGTTGAACTTGAGTGCGCAACAGAACGACCAGGGCTACGACAACACCCAGGCGCCGCGCAGCGACAGCTATGTGGCTTCGCTGGGGTTGAAAATCCCGATCTACAGCGGTGGTTCTACCTCCGCTCGGGTACGTGGGCTTTACGATGATCAACTGGCAGCCGAGGAGCAACTGGAAGGTGTGCGGCGTCAGGTGGTCAAGGAAACCACTACCGCTTATCTGACTGCACAGGCTGCGGTCGAGAAGATTCGCGCTAACCGTAATGCACTGTCATCGGCTCAGCAGTCCAGCGTTGCCGCGCAGAAGGCGTTTACCTTCGGTGTGGTCAATGCCGTGGACGTGCTCACAGCCGTGCAGAATGAATTCAAGGCGCGGCGCGACCTGCTGAAGACACAGTACGACTTCATCACCAACCTGTTCCTGCTCAACCGTTGGGCGGGGGAGTTGACGCAGGAAAGTGTGGATAACGTCAATGTGTGGCTAAGCCCCGTGCCGGAAACCAGCTTGCCGGGTGGCGAGGTTGCGCGGGCGGATGCACGCAGCTGATCAGGCTGCGGGTGTTCGTCTTGGGTATGAAGGTGGGGCAAATCTCGAGCGCCGCCCGCGCGGCGCATCGCGAGCTGCGCTCGCTCCTACGTTTGTTTCGGGCCAATCATTCCTGTGCCATTTGCACGCGAACGCCTTGGCGAACCCCAACAACCGTCCGGTTCGGAATCTTCCTACACGCTTTGTAGTGGCGGCTTCGGGCCTTGGCACTTATTCTCCCTTCCTTGGTGCCAAACCGTTCGGCGGCGTCTGTCCTGCTTTGGGCGGTTCCAGGTGCCCCAGCAGCTGCCAGCTCGCGCCACGCCTGTACTTTGTAAGTCGAGTAGTGCCTACGACCTATGTATACTTCGGCATGGAACCGAAAATGCGTGGCTGGAACTGCCCGCGTCACACCTATTAACACATGCCCGCACGGCACTATCGGAGTTGGTTAAGTCGCATGAAAGCAATCGTTACTGGGATCACTGGTCAAGACGGCGCCTACCTGGCGGAACTGCTGCTGGAGAAGGGCTACACAGTCTACGGCACCTATCGTCGTACCAGCTCGGTTAACTTCTGGCGCATCGAGGAGCTGGGGATTCACACCAATCCCAACTTGCACCTGGTCGAGTATGACCTCACCGACCTGTCTGCCAGCATCCGCCTGCTGCAAACCACCGAAGCTACCGAGGTTTACAACCTCGCTGCGCAAAGCTTCGTCGGTGTGTCGTTCGAGCAGCCGTTGACCACTGCGGAAATCACGGGCCTGGGTGCAGTCAACCTGCTGGAAGCCATCCGTATCGTCAACCCGAAGGCCCGCTTCTATCAGGCGTCCACCTCCGAGATGTTCGGCAAGGTGCAAGAAATTCCACAGGTCGAAACTACCCCGTTCTACCCGCGCAGCCCCTATGGTGTGGCCAAGCTCTACGCCCACTGGATGACCATCAACTACCGCGAGTCGTACAACCTCTTCGCGACCAGCGGTATTTTGTTCAACCACGAGTCGCCACTGCGCGGCCGTGAGTTCGTGACCCGCAAAATCACCGACTCCGTCGCCAAGATCAAGCTGGGCCTGCTCGACAAGCTCGAGCTGGGTAACCTTGATGCCAAGCGTGACTGGGGCTTTGCCAAAGAGTACGTAGAAGGCATGTGGCGCATGCTGCAAGCGGACGAACCAGACACCTTCGTACTGGCCACCAACCGTACCGAAACCGTACGCGACTTCGTTACCATGGCATTCAAAGCTGCCGGTATCGAAATCAACTGGAGCGGTAAGGACGAGGCAGAGCAGGGCACCTGCGCCGCCTCTGGCAAAGTGCTGGTTGCCATCAATCCAAAATTCTACCGCCCGGCCGAAGTGGAGTTGCTGATCGGCAACCCGGCCAAAGCCAAGGACGTTCTGGGCTGGGAGCCGAAAACCAGCCTGGAAGAACTGTGCCGCATGATGGTCGAAGCCGACCTGCGTCGTAACGAAAAAGGGTTCTCGTTCTGATGCAAATGGCCAGTAAACGCGCGCTGATTACAGGTATTCACGGGTTCACCGGCCGTTACATGGCGGCCGAATTGCGGGCCAGTGGCTATGAAGTTTTCGGGACTGGGAGCCAGCCTTTGCAGGCCCCCGACTATCGTCAGGCCGATCTGACCGATGGGCCGGGTCTGCGCGCGTTGCTGGCCGAACTGCAGCCGGATGTAGTTGTGCATCTGGCTGCCATTGCTTTTGTCGGGCATGGTGCCGCCGACGCGTTCTACCAGGTCAACCTGATAGGCACGCGCAACCTGCTCGAAGCCATCGCGGCCTGTGGCAAAACGCCTGAGTGCGTGTTGATCGCCAGCAGTGCCAACGTGTATGGCAACATTTCCGAAGGGATGCTGGACGAGCAGGCCTTGCCTGCGCCGGCCAATGATTACGCGGTCAGCAAGCTCGCCATGGAATACATGGCCCGGCTGTGGGCTGACCGGTTGCCGATCGTCATCACGCGTCCTTTCAATTACACCGGTGTTGGGCAGGCAGACAACTTCCTGCTGCCGAAAATCGTTTCGCATTTCCGTCGCAAGGCTGACACCATCGAACTGGGCAACCTCGACGTATGGCGCGATTTCAGCGACGTACGCGCGGTCGTTCAGGCCTATCGCGGCTTGATAGAGGCACGGCCGCTGGGGCAGACAGTCAACGTCAGCTCCGGGCAAACGCATTCGTTGCGCGAGGTCATCGCCAAGTGTTCGGCCATTACCGGGCATCAGCTGGACGTGCAAGTTAACCCGGCCTTTGTCCGCGCCAACGAGGTGAAAACCTTGTGTGGCAACAATGGCAAGCTGCGTGAGCTTGTGCCGGGTTGGCAAACGCCTTCGCTGGACGAAACCCTGGGTTGGATGCTTGCTGATCAATGAAGCTCATCCTTTCAGTCGAATCGGTTCGCTTCCCGTTGACCGGTATCGGGCGCTATACCTATGAACTGGCGTCACGGCTGCAGCATGCCGACGAAATCAGCGACTTGCGGCTATTCGCCGGGCGCAGGTTCGTACCCGAATTGCTCAAGCCTTCGGACCAGTCCGACGCTGTGCATGGCCTTAAGCGTTTTGTGCAGAAAAACGCCCTGGCGGTGGAAGCTTACCGGCGCTTGATGCCTTTGCTGCGCAAGCGCGCGTTGCGCGGCCACGAAGATTTCATCTACCACAGCACCAATTTCTACCTGCCGCCGTTCGCAGGGCCCAGGGTGGCGACCTTCCACGATCTGTCACCCTTTACCTGGGCCCATTGCCATACGCCACAGCTGGCCCGTTACCTGCAAAAAGAGCTGACGCTAACCCTCGAGCGTGCTGATGCCCTGATTACGGTTTCGCACCATACTCGCAAGGAGCTGGCGGAGTACTTCGGCTGGCCCCTGGAGCGCATTCATGCGGTACCGTTGGCCAGCTCTGCGCAGTTCCACCCTCGCACACCCCAGGCATTACGCGAAACCCTTGCACGCCATGGCCTGGAGCCAGGCGGTTATAGCCTGTTCGTCGGTACCATCGAGCCGCGCAAGAACATCGAGAACCTGCTCAATGCCTACGGCCGATTGCCGCTTGCGTTGCGCCAGCGTTGGCCCTTGATCCTCAGCGGTTACCATGGCTGGCGCAGCGAGGCGATCCACAGCCGTATTGCCCAGGCGCAGCAGGAAGGCTGGGCGCGCTACCTCGGTTTCGTTGCCAGTGAAGACTTGCCGCTGCTGTTTGCCGGCGCTCGGCTGTTCACCTTCCCGTCGCACTATGAAGGGTTCGGTCTGCCAGTGCTCGAAGCCATGAGCTCGGGGGTACCGGTGGTATGTTCCAACAGCTCGTCGCTGCCAGAGGTAGCGGGTTCGGCGGCGTTGATGTGCGCGCCTGATGATGTAGAAGGCCTGACCGGGTTGCTGCACCAGGGCCTCGAGGATGAAGCGTGGCGGTCTGCTGCAGTGCAGCAAGGGCTGTTGCATGCCAGTGGCTTTTCGTGGGAACGCTGCGCACAGGCCACCGTCGAGGTTTATAAGTCGGTCAGGGCGCGATGATCAAGGTTCTGCATTTTTTCAAAACGTATTACCCCGACTCCATGGGGGGCATCGAGCAGGTCATTTTCCAGATCGCGGAAGGCACTCGGGCTCTTGGTGTTCAGTCAGAGGTGCTTTACCTCAGCCCGCGAGGTGCGGCACGCAATGAGCCTGTGGGCAGCCACCTGACGCACCGCTCCAAGCTGGACTTGCATGTGGCCTCAACGGGTTTCTCGCTGTCGGCAATGAAGGACTTTGCCGAACTGGCCGGCCAGGCTGACATCGTGCACTACCACTTCCCTTGGCCCTACATGGACCTGGTGCATTTTCTGGCGCGGCTGAACAAGCCCACGGTCGTCAGTTACCACTCCGATATCATCAAGCAAAAATGGCTGCTCAAGCTGTATCAGCCGTTGATGAACCGTTTTCTTTCCAGTGTTGACCGTATTGTCGTTTCCTCGCCCAACTATGCTGCGCACAGCCCAGTGCTGACACACTTCAAGGACAAGCTTGCAGTCATCCCCTTCGGCCTTGACCGCGCCACCTATCCCCGGGCAACCGCAGAAAAGCTGGCTTACTGGCGTGCGCGTCTGGGCGAACGGTTCTTCCTGTTTGTAGGTGCGCTGCGCTACTACAAGGGGCTGGATTACCTGCTGCAGGCTGCAGCCATAAACCGCTTACCGGTGGTGATCCTGGGCGGGGGCTTCCTTGAGGGGCAGCTCAAGCAGCAGGCAGCGGAGCTTGGGCTTGCCAATGTACATTTTCTGGGCGGCTTGGCAGATGACGATAAAGCGGCGTTGCTGGAGTTGTGTTACGCATTTGCCTTCCCCTCTCACCTGCGCTCCGAATCGTTCGGTATTTCACTGCTGGAAGCGGCAATGTATGGCAAGCCGCTGATTTCCTGTGAAATGGGTTCGGGTACCACGTTCATCAACCTGGCGGACCAGACCGGGTTGGTGGTGCCGCCGCGTGATGCCCGTGCACTGTCGCAAGCCATGCAGCGTCTGTGGGACGACCCCGCCATGGCACAGGCAATGGGTGCTAATGCATTGCGACGTTACGAGGAAGTATTTACCGCATCTGCCATGGCCGGTGCTTATGCCGATCTCTACCGTAGCCTGTTATAGCAACGGCTGTTGCGCCGCGAAAGGGAGCCTTAGCGGCCCCGATACAGGTAACACCTGTTTGAACCGAGATCGAACTTCATGGAAAGACGCACAATACTTGTCACAGGCGCCAATGGGTTCGTCGGCAGCGCACTGTGCAGCCGATTGGCTACCATGGCCAACTTTGCCACCCGGGCGGCTTTGCGCGGTACTGGCCATGCGCCTGTAGCCGGTGTGCAGGCCGTTACGGTTGCGGACCTGGATGCGACCACCCCTTGGGGGCCAGCGCTGGCCGGTGTCGATTTGGTGGTGCATGCCGCAGCCCGCGTGCACGTCATGAAGGAAGACGCCGCTGATAGCTTGGCCGAGTTCCGCCGGGTAAACGTCGATGGCACCCTCAATCTGGCGCGGCAGGCCGCTGCAGCAGGTGTGCGTCGGTTTATCTTCATTAGCTCTATCAAGGTCAACGGCGAAGCAAGCCAGCCCGGCGTGCCGCTACGCGCCGATGATGTGCCTGCACCTAAGGACGCTTACGGCTTGTCCAAGTACGAAGCAGAGCAAGGGTTGCGCCAATTGGCTGCGAGCACGGCCATGGAGGTTGTGATAATACGCCCTGTACTGGTCTATGGCCCTGGGGTCAAAGCTAACTTCCAGAGCATGATGCGCTGGGTGCAGCTCGGGGTGCCCTTGCCATTCGGCGCAGTGGATAACCGCCGTAGCCTGGTGTCGCTGGCCAATCTTGTCGACCTTGTGGTGACCTGCCTCGACCATCCGGCGGCTGCCAACCAGACGTTTCTGGCCAGTGATGGTGACGACGTTTCGCTGGCCCGGCTTTTGGGTGCGCTGGGCCGCGCGCTGGGTCGGCCGGCGCGGCTGCTACCGGTGCCATCGGGTGTGCTGCGTGGCGCTGCGCTGCTGCTTGGGCGGCGCGATCTCGCCCAGCGTCTGCTCGGCTCGCTGCAAGTGGACATTGAAAAAAACCGGCGGTTGCTCGGCTGGCGACCTCCTCATACCTTGGAACAAGGGCTCAACATGACCGCTCAATCTTTCCTCCGGGCCCATCGCCGATGATTGGGTTGATAATGGTTGCAGGCGTTTTGGCGTGGCTGATGACAGCGATGTTGCGGCGCTATGCATTGTCCCGCAGTTTGTTGGACATCCCCAATGAACGTAGCTCGCATACCCTGGCGACACCTCGTGGTGGCGGCTTGTCGTTCGTGATCACCTTTCTCGTAGCGCTGTCAGTTCTGGGTGGGTGGGGTTACGTTACGCCATCGGTGCTCGTCAGTCTGCTGGGTGCGGGGGGGCTGGTAGCGCTGGTCGGCTTCATGGACGACCATGGCCACATCGCCGCGCGCTGGCGCTTGCTGGGGCATTTCATTGCGGCTGGCTGGGGGCTTTTCTGGATCGGCGGCTTGCCACCGATTACGATTTTTGGCGTGCCGTTGTCTGCAGCCTGGCTCAGTATCATCACCGGGCTGCTGTACTTGGTGTGGTTGCTCAATCTGTACAATTTCATGGACGGCATCGATGGTATGGCCAGCATCGAGGCTATTTGCGTATGCCTTGGGGGCAGCCTGCTGTACTGGCTGACCGGTCATGCCCAAGAGGCCGTGTTGCCAATGTTGCTGGCGGCCACGGTGGCCGGCTTCCTGGTTTGGAACTTTCCTCCTGCACGCATCTTCATGGGCGATGCCGGCAGTGGTTTCCTGGGTATTGTCCTGGGCCTGCTGGCATTAATGGCAGGCTGGATAAACCCGCTATTATTCTGGGGGTGGTTAATACTTTTGGGGGTGTTCGTGGTGGACGCCACGTTCACCCTCGCACGCCGCCTGCTGCGGGGCGACAAGGTTTACCAGGCGCACCGCAGCCATGCCTACCAGTATGCCTCGCGTCGCTACGCCGGCCACCGCCCGGTCAGCCTGGCAGTGGCGGCCATCAACCTTGGCTGGCTGTTGCCTGTGGCCAGCGCGGTGGTGCTGTTGAAACTCGATGGTGCGCTGGGAACGATGGTGGCGTACGCGCCTCTTGTAGTGTTGGCGCTGATCTACCAGGCAGGGAAAAAGGAATAGGATGGTCGAACAAGGAAGGCGTCGTATCGCGCTGCTGAACCTTCGGTTCTGCTCAGAAGCGCTCTGGTCAGTCAATCGAAGCCCCGATGCGCAGAGGATAGCTGGATGAGCGACGCTAAAAATCAAAAAGTGCGTGAGTACCTTGTCAACTTGTCCCGGCGGGAAAAACGCCTGGTACAAGTGTGCACCGACATTGTGCTCATCTGGTTTGCGTTGTGGCTGTCTTTTATCGTGCGCCTGGGCATCGATGAAATGTACAACCCTATTGTCGAGCATGGCTGGCTGTTCCTCGCCGCCCCGGTGGTTGCCATTCCGTTGTTTATCCGCTTTGGCATGTACCGGGCGGTCATGCGCTATTTCGGCAATGATGCGCTGGTGACCATCATCAAGGCTGTGACACTGTCGTCACTGATTCTGGCGGTGGTGGTGTACTGGTACAGCAACCATCAAGTTGTCGTGCCGCGGTCGATCATTTTCAACTACTGGTGGTTGAGCATGGTCATCATCGGGGGCCTGCGCCTGATCATGCGCCAGTACTTCCTGGGGGACTGGTTTACCGGGTCTCATCAGATGCCGTTCGCCAACCGCGACGACGGCCTGATCAAGGTCGCCATTTATGGTGCAGGTACCGCGGGCAACCAGCTGTTGGCAGCCCTGCGTATGGGCCGGGTCATGCGCCCCGTGGCCTTCATCGACGATGACAGTGATCTTGCCAGCCGTGTGATTTCAGGCTTGCAGGTGTACAAACCCAAGCACCTCGACCAGCTGATCAAAGAAACCGGCGCCCAGGAAATTCTCTTGGCGCTACCATCAGCTTCGCGAGCCCGGCGCAGGGACATCCTCGCCTTGCTCGAACCCTACCCCTTGCACGTCCGCAGCGTGCCCGCCTTCGCCGACCTGGCCAGTGGTCGGGTGAAGGTGGATGACATTCAGGATGTGGACATCGCCGACCTGTTGGGGCGGGACCCGGTACCCGCCCAGGAAGGGCTGCTCGAGCGCTGCATCTACAAGCAAACCGTGCTGGTTACCGGGGCCGGAGGTTCCATAGGCTCTGAACTGTGCCGCCAGATCATCGGCCTGGGGCCAACCACCTTACTGTTGTACGATCACAGTGAATTCAACCTCTACAGCATCTTGAGCGAGCTGGAACAGCGCATGGCGCGGGAGTCGCTGTCGGTGCGGCTGTTGCCGATTCTGGGTTCTGTACGCAATCAGCAGCACCTGGTTGATGTGATGGCCACCTGGCGCGTCGACACGGTCTACCACGCTGCAGCTTACAAGCATGTGCCCATGGTCGAGCACAACATCGCCGAAGGTATCCTCAACAATGTGTACGGCACGCTGTGCACCGCCCAGGCAGCGTTGCAGACCGGCGTGGCCAACTTCGTGCTCATTTCCACCGACAAGGCCGTGCGGCCAACCAATGTCATGGGCAGCACCAAGCGTTTGTCCGAGCTTATCTTGCAGGCGCTGAGCCGTGAGGCGGCGCCGGTGATGTATGGCGACGTCAGCAAGATTGCCCGGGTGAACAAGACCCGCTTCACCATGGTGCGCTTCGGCAACGTTCTGGGCTCGTCCGGATCGGTGATTCCGCTGTTTCATGAGCAGATCAAGGCCGGTGGGCCGTTGACGGTCACTCACCCGAAAATCACCCGTTACTTCATGACCATCCCCGAAGCCGCCCAGCTGGTGGTGCAGGCCGGTGCCATGGGGCAGGGCGGCGATGTCTTCGTGCTGGATATGGGTGAGCCGGTACGTATTGTCGAGTTGGCCGAGAAAATGATCCACCTCTCGGGGCTGAGTGTGCGCAGCCAGGGCAACCCGCAGGGCGACATTGCCATCGACTTCACCGGGCTGCGCCCCGGCGAGAAGCTTTACGAAGAGTTGCTTATCGGCGATGACGTATCACCTACAGCCCACCCGATGATCATGGTCGCTAACGAAGACTTCCTGGCGTGGGAGTTGCTGCGTGAGCGGCTGACCCAGTTGCTGGCTACGGTTGCCGAGGATGACTTCACCCGTGTGCGTCAGCTGTTGCGAGAACTGGTCAGCGGTTACTCGCCCCAGGGTGAAATCGTGGATTGGGTGTATCTGCAGCGGCGCCAGGGACCGTTGGAGCGATAACGCAGCCTGGCTTGCCGGCGATGGGCCGCATAACGGCCCTGATCCATTAGCCGAAGGGCTCCAGAGCAAGCCAGCTGCCATACCTCAAACTGGCTCCAGGCTTTACCATCGGCTTTCCAGCACGCCGTTGCTGAAGATGTCACGCCGCGCCACGCGCCCCACCTCCTGGTGCTTGGCCAATGCATAAATGCGGTCAAAACCCGCGCGACCCACGTTCGGGAAGTACCTGGCCAGCGCCTGCTCCACCACGCTGTCATAGTCCGCTTCGGTGATGTACCGATAAATCTCCCGGAAGTAGATAAACCCAAACTGGAAGCCCAAGGTTTCATCCGGGTAGTCCGTGTGGCCGAAGAAGCAGTTTTCCAGGTCGATGGCGCGAGCTTTGCCCTGCTCGGGCAGCATGACATTGGCAACCCACAGGTCCATATGCGTAACGCCTCGGCGTTGCAAGGCATGCAACAGCTCGAAGGTTGCCTCCAGTACGGCGCTCACTGCTTCGGGGGCCGCGCGGGTTCTGCTTAATCCGTCGACGTGATCGTGCAGCAACTCGGTAATGAGGAAAAAATCCTGCATCAGCCCAAGCTTGGAGCTTGTGTATCCATAACCGATCAGCCCCGGAACGCGGGCGCCTCGCTTGGCCGCTTCACGCGTATTGATCAGCTCTTCGATGGGCCAGTCGTACATCCCGTTGCGCTTCGGGTTACCGCGCTTCATACGCCACTTTTTTTTCAGTGAGTCGAGCTTTTCGCGTTTGGCGAAAAGCTTGCTGGCGCTACACGGCAGCGGCGCACTCACGCGTTTTGCGGTTGGCGTAAGCGCTACCAGCTGCTCGATGGCTTGTTGGGTATGGTGGGGAAGGGCGGTTTGAAAATGCAGGGTGGCATCGCGATAACGCACAACATGGGGATATTCGTTTTGCCAAATCTGGGGATCACCAACCACGCCATGTCCTTATGAAATCAAAGTGCCACTATTTAATGGATCCAATGATACAGTTCTCTGTGCTTTTTCGTACACTTTTTTACAATTTGGACGACGGGCGAAAGATAGCTGCAACGAAGGCTCTCCCGTGGCTGGTGCAGGCTATCAGTGGCACATACAATGCGAGGTTGCTTTACATGGGCACGCAGGAATCAAGCAGCCTTTCAGATTGGGCGCGACGGTTGCTGCTACCCAGGCTCCGCAGTGGGGCTATTCAAGGAATGAAGTACCTGAAGGAAACGAGTGGCAATGTCGTATTATCGTAACCCCCATGATGTAACGCGCTTACCAGCTTGGCAGGCGCTGAAAGAGCATCGTGAAGCCATGCAAGGCTTCAGCATGCGCGAAGCGTTCGCCGCCGATGCCCAACGCTTCGACCAGTTCTCCCTGAGCTGCTGCGGCCTGTTCCTCGACTACTCGAAAAACCTGATTACCGAACAAAGCCGCAACCTGCTGGTGAACCTGGCCAACGAAGTGGGCCTGCAGCACGCCATCAAGTCGATGTTCGCCGGCGAAGTCATCAACGCCTCCGAAGGCCGCCCGGTGCTGCACACCGCGCTGCGCCGGCCGGTGGGCGACAAGCTCAGCGTCAATGGCGTAGACGTCATGCCGCAGGTGCACTTGGTGCTGAACCAGATCACAGAACTGGTCGGGCGTATCCATGGTGGCCAGTGGCGCGGTTACAGCGAAAAGCCGATCACCGACGTGGTCAACATCGGCATCGGTGGCTCGTTCCTTGGCCCCGAGCTGGTTTCCGAAGCGCTGCTGCCCTATGCCCAGCGCGGCGTACGCTGCCACTACCTGGCCAACATCGACGGCAGCGAGTTCCACGAGCTGTCGGCCAACCTGCGCGCCGAAACCACCCTGTTCATCGTCTCGTCGAAGTCGTTCAACACCCTCGAGACCCTGAAAAACGCCATGGCCG
>Ga0213828_1000250_pt1 | contig 56207 bp, 52 predicted proteins | sample MC6MC0897MG_FD_180664 | JGI IMG/M metagenome (GOLD analysis project Ga0213828, IMG submission 180664) | Enriched soil aggregate microbial communities from Iowa State University, Ames, United States - MC6-MC0897-MG | ecosystem: Environmental > Terrestrial > Soil > Unclassified | place: USA: Iowa...
AACTGGTTGCCGCCGATGGCAAACAGATCAACCGCCTGCGCTCCGAGATTGGTTTTGTGTTTCAAAACTTTAATCTGTGGCCGCACATGAGCATCCTCGACAACATCATCGAGGCACCGCGTCGCGTGCTCGGCCAGAGCAAAGCCGAGGCGATCGAAGTCGCCGAAGCGCTGCTGGCCAAGGTCGGCATCGCCGACAAGCGCCACGCGTACCCGGCGCAATTGTCCGGTGGCCAGCAACAACGCGCGGCGATTGCCCGCACGCTGGCGATGCAGCCGAAGGTGATCCTGTTCGACGAACCCACCTCGGCGCTTGACCCGGAAATGGTTCAGGAAGTACTTAGTGTCATCCGCGCATTGGCCGAAGAAGGCCGCACCATGCTGCTTGTGACCCACGAAATGGGTTTCGCCCGTCAGGTCTCCAGCGAAGTGGTGTTCCTTCATCAGGGCCTGATAGAAGAGCAAGGATCGCCTCAGCAGGTGTTCGAAAACCCGCTTTCGGCGCGCTGCAAACAATTCATGTCCAGCAACCGCTAACGGAGCAACATGCATGCAGAATTTCAAGAAGGTCTTCCTGGCCGCCGCCGTCACCCTCGCGTTCAGCGCCGGTGCCATGGCTGAAACCCTGAAGATGGGCATCGAAGCGGCCTACCCGCCGTTCAACAACAAAGACGCCAGCGGCAACGTGGTCGGCTTCGACAAAGACATCGGCGACGCCCTCTGCGCGAAGATGAAAGTCGAGTGCACCGTGGTCACTTCCGACTGGGACGGCATCATCCCGGCCCTGAACGCGAAGAAGTTCGACTTCCTGATCTCCTCGCTGTCGATTACCGAAGAGCGCAAAGGCGCGGTGGACTTCACCAACCCGTACTACTCGAACAAGCTGCAGTTCATCGCCCCGAAAAACGTCGACTTCAAAACCGACAAAGACTCGCTGAAAGGCAAGACCATCGGTACCCAGCGTGCGACCCTGGCCGGTACCTGGCTGGAAGACACCTACGCGGATGACATCAAGGTCAGCCTCTACGACACCCAGGAAAACGCCTACCTCGACCTGACCTCCGGTCGTGTCGACGCGATCCTCGCCGACAAGTACGCCAACTATGACTGGCTGAAAAGCGACGCTGGCAAGAACTACGAGTTCAAAGGCGACCCGGTCGTAGAAAGCGACAAGATCGGCATCGCTGTGCGTAAAGGCGATCCCCTGCGTGAGAAGTTGAATGCCGCCCTGAAGGAAATCGTTGCCGACGGTACCTACAAGAAGATCAACGACAAGTACTTCCCGTTCAGCATCTACTGATCCTGACCTGTGGGACTGGCGCCGTGATTCAACGGCGCCGGCTCCCGACTTTGCCTGCCGCAATTTGAACAGAAACCCATGATTATCGACCTCTACGGATTCGGCCCGGCCCTCGCTGCCGGCGCGCTGATGACCGTCCAACTGGCTCTCACCGCCCTGTGCCTGGGACTGGTGCTCGGTCTGCTCGGCGCCTTGGCCAAGACTTCCCCGTACAAGCCGCTGCAATGGCTTGGCGGCACTTATTCCACGTTGGTGCGTGGCGTCCCGGAATTGCTCTGGGTGCTGTTGATCTACTTCGGTACGGTCAACCTGATGCGCGCCCTCGGTGAGTTCTTCGGCAACCCCGACCTGCAACTCAACGCCTTCGCCGCCGGTGTGATCGCACTCGGACTGTGCTTCGGCGCTTACGCCACGGAAGTGTTCCGTGGTGCGATCCTCGCCATTCCCAAAGGCCACCGTGAGGCCGGCCAGGCCCTGGGCCTGTCGAAATGGCGGATTTTCACCCGGCTGATCATGCCGCAAATGTGGCGTATCGCCCTGCCCGGCCTGGGCAATCTGTTCATGATCCTGATGAAAGACACCGCGCTGGTCTCGGTGATTGGCCTGGAAGAAATCATGCGTCACGCGCAAATCGGCGTGACCGTGTCGAAACAACCGTTCACCTTCTATATGGTCGCCGCGATCATGTACCTGGGCCTGACCGTGCTGGCGATGACCGGCATGCACTTCCTGGAAAAACGCGCCGCTCGCGGCTTTGCGAGGAGCGCTTAATGAACTGGGAAGTCATCATCAAGTGGCTGCCGAAACTGGCACAGGGCGCGACCCTGACCCTGGAACTGGTGGCCATCGCCGTGATTGCCGGTCTGCTGCTGGCGATTCCGCTGGGCATCGCCCGCTCTTCGAAGCTGTGGTACGTACGCTCGCTGCCTTACGCTTACATCTTCTTTTTCCGTGGCACGCCGTTGCTGGTTCAGCTGTTCCTGGTCTACTACGGCCTGGCGCAGTTCGATGCGGTGCGTGAAAGCGCGTTGTGGCCGTACCTGCGCGATCCGTTCTGGTGTGCGACCGTGACCATGACCCTGCACACGGCGGCGTACATCGCCGAGATCCTGCGCGGGGCGATTCAGGCGATTCCGCCGGGTGAGATCGAAGCGGCGCGGGCCTTGGGCATGTCCAAGCCGAAAGCGATGTTCTACATCATCCTCCCGCGTGCCGCGCGCATCGGCCTGCCGGCGTACAGCAACGAAGTGATCCTGATGCTCAAGGCCAGTGCGCTGGCCAGCACCGTGACTCTGCTGGAACTGACCGGCATGGCGCGCACGATCATTGCCCGCACCTACTTGCCGGTGGAGATCTTCTTCGCGGCGGGCGTGTTCTATCTGCTGATGGCTTACGTGCTGGTACGCGGCTTCAAGCTGCTGGAGCGCTGGCTGCGCGTCGATGCCTGCCAAGGGCGTTGATTCTTCCTACGTGCTGACGGGCGAGGACTTACTCGCCCGCTTCACAGCGCTGGATGCTTTTTTGATTGAGCATCAGGCGCTGTGGAAACCTCGACCGTTCACTCATCTACATCTTCCTTGGGAAGAATCCTACCCGGAGCTGGCCTCCTGGCTGCGTGGGCGCTCACTGGAAGACGCGGAAAGCGCTCACAACCAACCTGCTGATCTTGCCGTTGCGCCGGAGCCATTTGCTTCATTGGCAGCGTTGTCGGCTGAACTGAGTTCTGTTGGCGAGTTGCCGGGACATGCGCTGGAAGCTGCGGGGCATCGATTGAATGTCGATGTGCCGGGGCGCAAGTGGCAGCAGATCGAGGCGTTTGCCAGTCGCTTGTCTTTTGCCTCGCAGCCGACGCATTGGCTGGACTGGTGCTCGGGCAAAGGACACTTGGGGCGGCGCTTGCTGGGCGCGGGGCACCAACTGACTTGCGTTGAATATGATCCTCAATTGGTCGCCAGCGGTCAGGCGTTGAGTCAGCGTCACCACCTGCACGCTTTGCATGTGGAACAGGACGTGCTGGCAGCGGACGCCGCTGCTGTGTTGAGCGCGACTCACACGCCCGTCGCTCTCCATGCTTGCGGCGATCTGAATGTGCGCCTGATGCAACTGGCCAGTGCCGCAGGTTGCAAGCAAATGGCGATCGCGCCCTGCTGCTACAACCGCATCAGTCGCAGCGATTATCAGCCGTTGTCCCACGACGGACTGGCATCGCTCCTACAGCTCTCGCTGGAAGATCTGGCGCTGCCGATGAGCGAAACCGTCACCGCCGGTGCACGGGTCCGACGTCAGCGTGACACCTCAATGGCCCGTCGCCTGGCCTTTGACCTGCTGCAACGGCAAGTGCGCGGCGTCGACGAATACCTGCAGACGCCCTCCCTGCCCAGCGCCTGGCTGGAAAAACCGTTCGCCGATTACTGTCGCGATCTGGCCACACTCAAAGAGTTATCCACAATCGGCTCGCCAGATTGGCCCGCACTCGAAGCTGCCGGTTGGCAGCGGTTGGCCGAAGTTCGCAATCTGGAATTGCTTCGCGGATTGTTCCGACGGTCGCTAGAGCTTTGGCTGAATCTGGATCGAGCGCTTTTCCTCGAAGAACAGGGCTACACCGTCCGCCTCGGCACCTTCTGCGACACCCCGCTGACTCCGCGTAATTTGCTGCTACTGGCCGAACGCGTTTAAAACATCACAGCCTGTGGATAACTCTGTTGATGGTTTTCCCATGGATCCAATATCTGCGCCTGTTTCGCTGGGTTAACAGCACTGGTCATTTTTTGTTCACATGAATAAAAAACCTGTAAAACAGGGATTTGCGAACAAAATGAGAATGGGTTCACAAAACCCCGCCTGAGTCCGATTTCGTGGCTCTCAGTTGTGCATAAGCTGCCAATCAAAACGACATAACCGCCGAATAATGGGCTTACCGAGCGAATAATCGCGGCCTCGCGAAAGCCGAAACTCAACTGCCTGCCCTGCAAAACAGCCCTATCGTGCGTAAGGCGCAAATGCTGTGTTACGCATTGCGCAGGGCTTAATTTGCTGCGATGCAAAAATAGTCTGAATTCAGGGGTTTACAGGATCTTCCCAATCGCTATAATCGTCGCCCACAACGCCGGTATAGCTCAGTTGGTAGAGCAACTGACTTGTAATCAGTAGGTCCCGGGTTCGACTCCTGGTGCCGGCACCATATAGAACAAGGCTCGCAGCGATGCGGGCCTTTTTCATTTCTGACCCGGGGTTACGCCGGGGTTACGTTTCAGATAAATCCTCATCGATTTCGACTAGCCATTTCTGGCGCCGATCCTTCCGGTTGAGCCAAGTCGCGCCTACCCCAAATCATAGATTTTCAGCCTGCTTACAGATCCTTACCTGTATCCAGCATTCGCGATTAACGATTTGATAATCCCAACGTGAGTAGTAGGCTCTGGCTGAGAACTTTGCCAGATTGCTGCCGACAGCCCCATATGAACGTCAATTGAGCGGACACCCGAGGTTTGGGAGTTTCTTAACTTATACGCGCGCGGAAAAAAGTTGGAGCGATTTGCTCACTCGGGGAACACATCGCGCTGCTACGCTTTTCTCTCCACAGAGAAAACACATATTGAACTCAGACCTGCTCACGCCTCCATCCTCAAAATCAACGAAAACCAGGTCGCCTTCAAGGCACCATCCTTCAGCTTTTAGATTGGCTCGAACATCCAGCTGGGCTGAGGTTGCCTACAATGAACCAGACCTCGCAGAAGCCATTGAAAAAATAAAGAGCTCAGCAGTAAGACGCCAACATTGGTGACTCCGTGATGAATGCAAATGGTGAAAGCGGCAGTCATTCGTGCCACCTAAAAACTGGATGCCTGGCTAGCAGCGACTTCGCTAAGGTAGAAGCAGCGTTCTGTAAGAAGTCGGAATCTGTGACAAGCAGACGCTTAGAGTCTGAAAAAGAAACCTATCGGTTTGCTTGGGGTTGGAAAGTTTTAAAAAGTCATACGCTACCGATCATCAAAGCGGTATGCGCTTCAAGCCACAGACGCCACATACAAACTTGTGAATGCTTCATGCTGATCAAATAAGGAAATCGACGATTGCCGCCTATCAAGCCAACCCTGATCTACCTCGACAGCTGTGATTATTCCACCCTAAGCAAACCTAAGCTCGTTGGGTCAGAAGCTCAGCAACTGGCAGCCCTCAAAGCACTCAAGAATAGCGAGGACATACTTTTCGTGTTCTCTGGAGCGCACATCTCCGAGATGTCTCCTCTAAATCAGCAACACCCAACGGCCGCAATAGAGCGGACTAATTTGATGGTAGAACTCTGCGGTCGTAATACCCTCATCTCATTCGATCGCCTCATAAAAGCTGAGCTCTCCCGATTGGTTGCGCGAAACTCGCACCCCTTAGAGGTTCTGGATAGAAACGGAGAGTGGTTTCCTGATATGGGCTCACTCATGAGTCCTATCGACGAATTGGACGTTGTCGGGACTTTGCAGCAGGAGATGGAAAAACAGGCGCTTAATCGAAAAATGCGGAGGGCGCTGAAGGCTGGAACGACTAACAAGAACGGCGGTTTTCGTAGCGACGTGGAGAAACGCTTCGGCCAAATAGACTACAGCGAGCTGACCAATAAAATGCCGATGCGACGGCGTGATTTTAGGGTGATCAAGAACTACGTCCTAGGTCGAGCTACTCGGGAGGAAGCTGACAAAGCCTTCTTGGAGAGCTTGCGTGACCCGAGCTATATGGCCCAATGGTTCCTCCATCATCACGATCAGCTAGGTTCTATCGTGGAATGGGTGCGGCGTCCCGCACGACAGTTGTTGGAAAGTTGCGAAAGAACGCTCAACGACCTTACAGAGCAATTGGCAACGCTGCCAGAAATTGATCGTGCGGCAGCATTCAAAGACGTAAGTGGTAAGCGCTGGGCGAAGCTGAAGAAGCGGGGGATGATCGATATCGTGAACCGGCTGTTGACACTGCAGTTGCCCGGAGCGCCGGAGTGCGATGACAAGACACCTATTGAGGAATATTGTCCTGGCATTTTCGTTTGCATCAACACTTTCTACGACTCGCTCCAGAATACTCTCGCGGAGCATTCTCGGATCATGAAGGCCAGCGATTTCGTGGATATTATTCATGCACTGTACGTTCCCTATGTCTCTTATTTCAGGGCTGACAAATACATGTGCAGCGTCATACAACCTATTAGCAAGCGGTTCGGAACACAGGTATTGGCATCTCCAGCGAAACTGATCACTGCGCTCGGAATACGAGGAAGCTGAACACTGGTACCGCATGGAGTGGAGGCCTAAGTGCCTATAAAAAAACCCAGATCAATTGCCCTTAGGAGAAATGAATACGGCCGATTGAGCAGATTTTTTCTGTCAATTTGCATTTCTACCTAACAATTCATCAGCTCGGATTGGAACCGTACGTCGTGGTCGGGAAATAGAAAACGGCATGGAACAGACCGCTCACCTTTGCCTATAAAAATCCGGAAAGCAGATTAGGCAGTCAAATGAGCTCCATCGTGGGTTTGGCGGAAGGATGGGTCTCACCGTGGGCGCCATGATTCGACGCTCCCGGCTCTCTGCCTTAAAGCCCGCATCTTCAGCTCCTGTCGCCCGTGAAAACCTGACCGCAGAGGGTTAGCAGGAAAATCAGCAATCGCAGTGACTACCGGTTGGCGAGTGGCTAAAGCAACGTGCGTCGAGGTGTACGGCCTTCCAGCAGATGATGGCATAGCGCTGGCATAAGTCCGTAAAACTGATAATGTTCTGCGTGAAATGTCGCCCGCAGTCAATCTCAGATCAACGCATGGGGAAGGAAATGGAATATTCGTTCAGTGAATTTTGGTCAAAACATTTGGCAGGGGTATCAAAACGTAAAAACTCTTTGGATCTCCCCGGGTGGTATGGCGATCTGACGCCAATGAACTCATTCGTTCCCGCAAATGTTGTTCCTCGGGAAGGTTTCGCAGATTTAAGTCAGAGTGTGTGGCTGATTGCCGCTCCGGGTGCGGTAGGTAAGTCCACCCTAGCAAAGGAAATATGCGCTTTAACTGGCGCTGTGTATCTTGACCTTGCAGAGGCTTCCACAGTTGCAGGAAACTACCTAATTGGTGGATTAGTATATACAGATCTCCTCGAAGCTTGGTCAGCGGGTACCACAGCAATTGTAATAGACGCCTTGGATGAGGCCAGGTTGAGAGTGACTCAGTCTGGGTTCGAAGATTTTCTCGCCGACGTAGCCAAGGTTTCACGCAAAGGTAGTGCGCCGATCGTTTTGCTTGGTCGAGTTGGAATAATAGAAGAGGCTTGGCTATTAATTAACGAAAACTCGGGAATTGCCGCTCCTATTTTCGACATCGAATTCTTTGACAAGGAGCAAGCAAAAAACTTCGTAATGGCAAGACTTCTTGCTCTTTCCACTGCTATCCAGAATGGCGAGCCTGAATACCCACACTTGTCCTCATCGCTAACCAACCACTCTAAAGTTTATGATGAGGCAGTTACAGAGGTAATATCCGGGATAAGTAAACTATCCCAAGCTGATGCAGATCGATTTGTCGGATACGCGCCCGTATTAGACGCAGTGGCAAAGGTAATTGCTGCAGAACAAAATCCTGTTAAAATTAACGAGGACATGCAACGAATACTTGAGGGTGAAGTTCTTACCAGCCTTGCAGGTGAGATATTGAGTCGAGAGGCCGGCAAGCTAACTACTCAGCTTAAGAATGCCCATCCGGACTTCCCGGAAGACCTTTATGCTCCTGAGGAGCAGTTACATCGCTTGGCTTGCAAGATGCTTAATTTGCCTGCGCCACCTGTCCCGGACGTGGTGGCACAAAAACATGTAGCCGTTTACGAGCACGCAGTTAAGAATCTACTTCCTCAGCATCCATTTTTAAATGGAGACGGAAAAGGCGCCTCCAGTTCCGTATTTGAAGCGGCGATAATTGCCGCAGCTCTTAAAAATGAGCTCAAAAACGTAAGAGAAAGCGCGGAAAAATATATTTCCTCTGCAAAGCACACAGCTAATCCATTTCTGTTTGATTTCTACCTATCTATCAACGATGGGCAGAGCAACGCACCAGCAGAGCATTTAGGCTTTCTATTTGACTCTGTAGTTTCGAAAGCTCCCACAGGGGATAAAGTGCGCCTGTATGTAAGTGAAAGCACAGACGACACGATAGTAAGCGAAATAGTTGTCGAGAGAGAAAGTGGGAAAGAGAGCACGTATGTGCTGAACTCTCCTATGGAAGGGTTAATAACTCTAGGAAGGAAAGTTTCTGGAGTTTCAATAGATTGTGAGCGTGCCAGTGTCCAACTAGGCTTGGGTGGTCAGTTGGAGCTTATTTCTCCAACCATTGTGCAATGCCAAAAATTGTTTCTCGTTTGCGATCAGGTCGTTGTAAAAACTGATCCAAAAAGCAGTGAGGAGGTTGTGCTATTGGAAGCGCAAGAGCTGCTGGCAGGAAACAGTGTTTCAGCCCCGATAGTAAGACCTGCTGCAAAATTCAGAGTCTCTTGGCCCGGTTCCGAAGCATATCCTTGGACATCCTTCAATGTCTCAGATGGAGAGGGGGAAGCCGCGCATGTCTCAGAGGGGTTACGCACCCTTCGACGTTTGGTAATGGCATTCCGTTCTCATAGCAAAGGCCAACTTGCCCGTTTCCGCGACAAGATAGACCACTTCAGGATGCTCAAGGGCCGGGTTGGGGAAGCATTACTTCAAAAGCTGATCGACGACGGGATCATTTGGGTAGAAGGAGCGATGTATTGCTTGGATGCTAACAAGCTAGGTGCAAAAGTTGGGATATCCTTCCAAGACGCCCAAGCCAAAGAATACTCACAAAAAACTAGAGAGTACGTGTCGAATCTAGACATCTGAAGATCAGGCTCCGGCCTTTGTTCTTGATTGCAGAGTAGAGCTCAACTTTTCCCTCTGCCAATGGCCGTTAGCTGCCCGCCAAATAAGGGCAGCTGACACCATTAGAATTGAATTGCTTAAAAGCCGCCTGAATCAAGCCAGGTTAAACGGATAGCGTGCGGTTCTAAAACGAAGCTCATAAATCGTCTATGGTTAACGATCGTAGGCCCGCTAATCCAAGGGGCTTCGTTCGGCGGCTATATAGGAAAATTATGATGCGCCTCAAGTCCGTCAAGCTCAGCCATTTCCGGGGTTACCGCTCCACCACTCTCATTCCCATCGATGAACTCATGACTGGCTTTGTCGGCCGTAACGATTATGGAAAATCGACCATACTTGAAGCCCTCGCAATCTTCTTCGAATCGGAAGGTGTTAAGACTGATAAAAGCGATATGAACTGCTTCAGCCTAGCTGAGGGCATTGAGCAATTCGAAATTGCGTGCGAGTTCGACGGCCTTCCGGAAGCTCTAGTCCTGGATGAGAACGCCGAAACGTCTTTGGCCCAGGAGTATCTACTCAATGCCGAGGGCGATCTGGAGATTGTCAAAATATTCAAGGCTAGCACCGGCAAGTTGGATCGTACCGCCATCCGTTGTCAGCACCCCGCAGAAGGAGAGCTAGCAAAGCTACTCAGTTTCAAGATGGCTGAGCTGAAAAAACTAGGTGAGCAACGCGGTGTAGACGCCCAAGTAGCGGATAGACGCGTAGCTTCACATTGGCGGCAAGCTATTCGTAACGCGGCACAACCCATCGTCAGCCAGGAAACCTTGCTTGATGTAGGCAAGGGAATTTCGACAGACAACAAATCCATCTGGGACAGAATTGAGGATCTTCTTCCGACCTTCGCCCTGTTCAAGGCAGATCGCGAAAGCAGCGATGGTGACGCTGAAGCGAAGAACCCACTACAACAAGCGGTTAAGGAAGCACAAGCAGCGCTTCAGGATCAAATTAGCGCATTGGAACAACAGATCGAAGCTAGCGTGATGGATGTAGCTACCCGCACCCTCGATAAGTTGCGGGAAATGGCTCCTGAGCTGGCAAACGAACTTACTCCGCGCTTCAAAGAAAAGCCCAAATGGAGCTTTAACTTTACTCTAGATGGTGAGAATGGCATTCCGATCAACAAGCGCGGTAGTGGTGTCCGACGCTTAATCCTGCTCAACTTCTTCCGAGCTGAAGCGGAAAGGGCCGTCGTTGGCACCCAGCGTAATGTTATTTACGCCATTGAAGAGCCAGAAACCTCTCAACACCCGAACTACCAGATGATGTTGATGAAGGCTCTACTAGAGCTCTCTAGCCAATCAAATCGTCAGATCATCATCACCACCCACGTTCCAGCTCTAGCGGGTCTGATGCCAATCGACGGTATCCGCTACGTCACCAAGGATGAAAATGGCACCCCCTTCGTCAAGATGCCCAACGATGAGGTACTCAAGGAGGCCGCCGAGAGCTTAGGCGTGCTCCCAGAAACGGGGATGGAGCGGGCGAAAGTGGTTGTACTAGTTGAAGGCAAGTCAGACGTCACCTTTCTTCGTCATGCGGCGATTGCCTTGCACGCTAGTGGACATATTGCGTCTACTTTGGAGGAAGTAGGGATCGTTCCAATTCTTGTTGGTGGCTGCGGCAGCGTTAAACATTGGGTAACCCTTAATTTGGCCGATGATCTAGGCCTGCCTTGGTGCGTTTTCTTAGATTCTGATATCGGTGGCCGACCAGAACAGAATCTGAAACGGAAAGAAGAAGTCGAGGGAAAAGGCCGAGCGTTTTATTCAACCCGAAAGCGCGAAATTGAGAATTATCTATGCCCAGACATGCTGTACGCCCAAACGGGGATACGGGTGGACTTCACCGACACCTCCGACGCAAAGAAGATCATCGGCCAAGCGCTTAGCGTCAAAGCTGATGACGTGATCGATAGGTTTTGGCCACTCATGAATGCCGAACAGATCCTGCAGCGTTCGATGTACGACGACGGTGGTCAACAACGCTCGGAGCTTAAACAGTTGCTTGAGAAAATATTAGCGCTGGCGGCTTGAGTCTCGGACACGAAGACCTATTTGTATCAGCAAGACCAGCCACACAGTTGCAGATTCTGGGAGTCATTCGCCGATTTCTCAATCAATAGACGATAACGCTCAAGAGTTTTCGGAGCAGTACGCGCGCGTGCGCGCGCGAGGGAATTTCATAAGCGAATCGGCCGAGCACGAAATACTTTTTTGATTGGCCATGAAGGCGAGTTACACCCATAAAAAATGCGAGGCTGCGGCTCGACCAGAAAGGTCTGACTGCAACGGCTCGCATGGTGATGGGGCGATGGTTACGGATCAGTATGTATTTTGCTCCGTCTCTGAAAAGTAATCAGCCAACCATTCTTCATCTGTTTGTTCTTCTGGTGGCTTGCGTGAATGGTCAGGTTCAGTGGTTACCGTGTAGACGTTTGTACTGATTAACGTTTTTACGCGGCTTTCTGTACACGCACTTGGTTTTGGCTGAACGCCGCGATTTTTCTGGTCTGGAGCCGAATCCTTATCCGGCATCCTTATCCGGCAGTTGTCCGTCACTTGTCCGGTAGCTATCCGTCCGTTGTCCGGCTGAAAGGCTTTGCGCACCTCACCAGTAGTGATGGAAAGGGGACGTAAAGTCCCAGTGTCCAGTCGGTTGTTCCGGCCGAGTACAAGATCTGCTGCAAACAGGATGCCCCGCAGGTTCCCCAGATAATCATGAAGCGAAGAAAGACTCTTGGGCGTGGAAAGCCCGGTTGATCGCCAGAGCTGAAAGAGGTGGCTGCGTGGGCTAATGCGAAAGTGTCCTTTCGGCAGAGGCGAACCTTTCGCCCCTGCCTTGGTGGTACGTTCGCGATTCAAGTCCGCGTTGAAGATGGCGTGAGTTCTCATGCCATCAACAAACGACGGGAACTGTACCGTCACGCCGCCGGCCTTGTGAGGCCCATACAACCCGGTCGAATAGCCGTCATACTCGTAAGCATCCATCCCCAGAGTACGCAGGATTTCGCGCAGAAGAGCTGGAGAATGCTCGTCCTGCCAGTCCCGAGGTACAGACTTACCACTGGACGGGCGAATGACGAGCCGGCCACCCTGGATACAAACTTCATCTCCTCGGGCGAGCAGTTTTTCGACGGTGACGGTCATTAGAGCGCCAATGCTTTGTTCAGGTTGTCCTCCAACGCGATCAGGCCAATAACAGTGGCCAGCATCAGCAACTCAATGACCTGCGGATGACGATGAATCCAGGCGGCCATTTTCATCAGGCAAGCCGGGGCCAGCCCGTCCAGGCGGGTGCGAGTGTTCGGCATTGGTTAGCCCTCCGTGCTGAAGCGGGCGATGCGTTTCAGGTAAGCCAGCACCTTGTAAGCGTTTTCACGTTCGCTGAACGGCAAGCTGTAGCGCTTCACGAGGCAAGGCTTACCCCAGCGGTTCGGAACGCGCTCGTAGTGACGCTCAATGAACAGCCCGTAACGCTTACCCAGCACGGAGATCGTGGTGTTCAAGCAATGGTCGCCCAAGTCTTCAGCTTCAAAACGATTGAGGCTGGCACCCATCGACATGTAGGTCAGAATGCGGCCGATCTTGCAGGTAGCTTCGGTGATAAACTGACCTTGCGAGGGGCTGCTTTGCTGGTAATGGAGGCGGCTCTTTTTCATTACGCGCGCTCCTCGCCGGTATGGTTGGCGGTGCGGCTAGCCATGAACTCTGCCAGGTCGCTGACGCGGTACTTCACCAAGCGACCTACCTTGAGGAAAGGCAGGTTGTAGCGACCGGTCGAACGCCACACTGCGAGAGTGTTCCGTTTAACGCCAAGAGCGTCGGCCGCTTGCTTGTCGTCTACTTGAACGGGCGGGTTGAGCTGGTTACAGCCAAGTGCTGCAAGAATTTCGGCTTTGATGGCGTCAGTATTGGGGGGCATTGGGAAAGCTCCGTATCGGTTTATAGATCGGAGCTGATTTTTTCTGGCTTTTTTGGCTAAGACCGAAGTAGCCAATCCATTATTTTCGAACCAATTTTGATTTTGATATACGAGCGCGAATTGTACTTACTGCGTCCGGCAGGTTGAGGCGCTCTTTCACCAACCTCGCAAGGTCTCGCCCACTGACCGCCCTTTGCCGCTCTCTCTGGATGTCCTCGGCAGCATCGCACCATCGTTGGTGCTCAGATGCCCTCGCCCCATTGTATTCCTGATTATTCGTGGCAAAGCCTCTTTGCTGCTGGCGGTAATACTCAGCCAGTGATGCGTCCGACTGATTCGTAACCGTGGAAGAGCCGGAGGTACCCTGCGTCAGCCGGGTTTTCTGCAATTCAATCACTTCACGCAACGCATCTTCATTGATGGGCACGTCATAGCCAACACTCGTTGCCCAATCAAGGAAAACCTTTACCTCCCTTAATGTAACGGGGAAAGCGAGTACCGGCTCGTAAGGCCTTCCGGTGGGATGCCGCAGAATGTCATTCCGCTCCAGTGTTGTCAGGCAAGCCAATACTCTTTTATCCGGCAATTTCAGAAAGACACCTTCTACTCTGATTTCGAACCACCCTCCGAAGTCATCCAGAGGGAGTCCGCCATATTGGTCTGGCTCCACAATCCTGATGAAGTTGCCATAGTCGATCCAAACGCCCTCAAATTCAGTGCTTTCTAAATCTACTTCAAGCTCAGCGCCTTCCAGCTCGTACAGACTCATAAAATCCTCAGGTAACAAGTTGACAAGGTGTCCCCTCGAGCGGGTGTCGGCTCGATTACTTTCTACTGTGGTTCGAAATCAAAACCACCGAAGCGGTCTGCTTAACTCCAGCAGCTTCCAATATGGCGTTCGTCGCCGTCTCGACAGACTGGCGCACCGGGTCGAGATCGAGACGGGCATAGATCGCCGTGGCTTGATGGGTCTTGTGGTTGAGCGATTTGCCGATGATTGCCAACGATGCGCCTGTCTTGGCTTGCCAGCTTCCGAGTGTGCGCCGCAGATCATGGATGCGCAGGTCAGTCATGTCGTAAAGCGCCGGGTCTATTTTTAGCGCGGCGGCAATGGATCGATAACGCTTCTCTGCGGCGGCTGGCGCGGCAGTGATCTGTTGGTCGGCTTGTTTAAGCTCCTTGGCAGACAGCTTGCCGAGTTCGCTCAGGTGGTCGAGAAGGCGGCGCAGACTAGCGCGCAGCAAGACAGCGGCCCATGCCTTCTTCGGCTCGACCAGATGGCCAGTCTTTCCCTCGCCGGGAAATACGAAAGGAGATGCGCCAGTCGTGCCTTTTCGGGCCTTGAGTGCGGCCACAGCTTCAGGCGATAACGTGACGTTTTGTGGCGTGCCGTTCTTGGTCAGCTCGATGCGCCAGACACGTGCTTCAAAATCGAGGTCGCGCCAGGCCATTGATTGTAGGTTCGAGCGGCGCGCACCAGTGAGCAGCGCCAGCAAAAAAAAGTCGCTCAAACTCGACTCACCAATGGAGGCGAACAAATAGGGTAGCTCGGTGGCTTGCGCAAAGCGGTCACGCGACACCACCATGTTTTTCTGAATGCGGACGGCCGGGTTTGTGCCGCTGAAATGTTCATGGTCGGCTGCGTAGTTGAAGACCGACGAAATGATGGCGACAGCTTTATCAGCTTGGCGTGCGCTTTTCTTGCTCGCCTTGGCGTGAATCGCCTTCACCTCGGATCGGTTGATATGCGACAGCTTGCGATTGGCGATGGCCGCCATGTGTAGACGCGCGGTGTCGAGATAGTCCTTTTTCGTGCGCTCAGTGATTGGAGAGCCGTCACGCTTTTTTTTCTTCTCCAGCATCTCGTCCAACATCTCGGCAAAGATCGGCTCTTCACGGATGGCGCGGCGAACGGCAGCCGGATTAGCCCCAGCCTCAATCTCGGCATTGATGGCAGCGGCCAGCTTGCGCGCTTGCTCGACGGTCATGGTGGGGAAGCGGCCAAGCGTGACGCGCTCGGGCTGCCCCCCTTTCATGCGGCGATAGACGGAAAAGGTCTTGACCCCGGTGAACGACACTCGCAACTGTAGCCCCTGAATCTTGGTGTCGTGATAGGTGGCGCGCTTGCCGGCCCCGGGAGGCGGCAATGCTGTCAGTCGTTCCTTACTGAATGAGATATGGCCTTCGCTGCTCATGTCTTCCTCGCCAGTTACGGGGTTACGCTGGGGTTACGTATCAGGTCGAAAATGGTGAATTTTCGTGTAACCCCGTAAAGGCGAGAATAGGCTGAAAGCCCTATTCTGTATAGGACTATATAGATTCGTAAATCAGTGGGTATCCTTGAGCCCTCTGACTTGTAATCAGTAGGTCCCGGGTTCGACTCCTGGTGCCGGCACCATACAAAACAAAGCCCCTGCAGAAATGCAGGGGCTTTGTTGTTTCTGGGGTGTTTATATTTTTGGCAGCGTTTCTGCTTCAGTAGAAATAGCGCCTCTCCTCAGCACACGTCGATCTAATCGCCAGACGCCCTTCTCCCCCAAAGCACGGCTTTTGCCAAAAATGCCCGAATTTCCACTTTTATGCCAATTTATGAATTGGCAATAATTATGGTCTGCCCATAAAAAAGCGTAATTGCATGAGCAGTGTTTCTCAGCTCACTGAACCGGCGGAGTCAATGGCAACGCGGTTTCCCAGTCCAAGAGTGCTTGATGCCTCGACGCTTTGTTTCTCCACCGCAGAGGGCAGCATCTGCGTTACGCGAGCGGCCTCACCGGCCTTCATCTGACGTACAGACTCCAGTAAGTCCTGCTGGAATTGCTCCAGTTCATCGACCATCGCTGATCTCCTCGTTTTGTTGCTTAGAAAAGGTTAAGAACAAGTCGTGACCGACAAAACGCATGCCGCTAAATCCTGAGAAATTTGTTGTAACGACAAGCAAGCAAAGCCACTACTGGCCACGATTGCGCGCCTGCTACTCCCCAAGCTACCGTCAAACCCGTCGCTGCCAATTCAGCGACCGGGCCTGATAACCCGGGTAAGATACAGGCGCACCAGCGCCCCAACTCACGTTTGCCGGCGCATTTTTTGTGCCTGCATTACCGTGCAATGGCGGCTGTGCGTGGGAGACCTTCGGGTCTGCCGGGTTCCTGTATCTCCGGTTTATCAGCCCGCGCATAGCTGCCACCCATTCGTCTGATAACGAATTGGCACCTCTCATTTGATACAGGGAGTTCACAAATGAAAGCCATCGATCCGTCAGTAACCCCGGTCACTTCACGCCGTCCTTCTCGAACGGCAGGTGAAGCGAAATGACCCACTCTCAAGATCTGAAAACCCTCGGCCTCACCCACTTTTCCTTCCACTCCAATCAAGCGATGTTCCGCACCAACCGTGGTGTACCGGTAATCGCCGCCCTTTCCCACGCCTCACACTTGCTTCACATTTCACGACTGCTCACTGCGGACACTTCAATCTCGCGGGACCCTGATCTTCACGCTTATGCCTCGCAGTATCTGCAGGAGTTAAGCAAAGCGCTGATCGATGATGTAGTAAAAGTGATGGATGCGCCGCCGGACAAGCCGTTGATGTAAACGCCGGTTTCAGGCCCTCGCCGATGCGAGGGCTTTTGCGTTTCAGACCTGACTGATCTCAAACACAAAAGAAATCTTCTGCTGACTCGCGCTCCACACATAACGCAGATGCTTGCCCTGCTTCGGAATCGATACCGCTGGCGGCCGAAACGCGGCGACGCATTCATGGCCAGGCTGGCGAACGCTGTTGTAGAGCAGACCCCACGACTCGGTTTCGCGCAGTTGCCGGGCGAATAGCTGAGACGGCCCGTAAGCCTCAGGATCCGGATTGTGCAGCTCGGGGTGATCGTGACGAATGTCGTGTAACGGTTTAACCACCCGATTGACGTAAGTGCGCATGGTCAACTCAAGATCTGCTTCCTGAGTCGACGCAAGAAATCGTTCCTGGTGATAACAGGTTTCGGAGATGGCCGCAGCCTGACTGCTGGCGGCGTAGTAAACGCCGAAGGTGCCATCGCAGAAACGACTGCGTTTGCCGACGTGGGTAAACGCAGCCATCACCGGAGTCGAACCGGGGCCAGAGAGTCGATCTTCGGGTCTCACGCGGGCGAGAACCCCGGCCTGCTCGATCAGACGATCATTGGTCAGCGCTTCAATTGCGTAGGCAACTTCCAGATCTTCGGGATCGAGCACGTCTTCGAACAGCGCAATCGGCGGGAAGCTGCTGTTGACGATCCGGTAGGCTCGCGGCCACGGCACATCAACCAAATCGGGCGCCTTCAACCGCGCACCCCATCGAGATAGCGACGCACATCGGCGATGTCGATCACTCTCCCCGCCAGCATGTAATCCAATGCAGTTTGCCCGTTGAACGGCGCCGCTGTGTTTGGACTGCTGACCCACGTATAGGCGCGCTCACGGCTATTGCTGAAGATGATGCTCAGCGCCTTGTGAATACCCATCAGATAGGAGATGCGCTCAAGGGTGTCGTTAGGCAGACGTATGTTCGGCAGGTGTTTGTATTTGTAGAAAGTGGTGTTACCAACGCCGCCGAGTAATGTGCGTTGCTGCTCTGCGCTGCAACCCCAACGCTCCATAAGGTTGAAGAAGAACTTCAGCGCAACGCGGCCGGCTTCGGGGGCGTCGAGTTGTTCGCGTGGGGTGAGGGCTGGGGATGAGGTAGTCATTGAGCCTCTCCAGATTTGTCTTGCTTTGATACTAGTACATATACGAATAAATCGATAAAAAACCTCCGTAAGCGTATTACTGGTTACCACATTCCCCGTTGATTGGGATTCGGATATGACCGGATTTGAGCATTTCGTCGACCGAATCGAACCGCTGCCGAATAGTTCGTGCTTCCAACATGGCTTGGGCAGTCTTGTCCGTAGGAATTCGTGCAATGGACGGTTGCTCCTGAATTTCAATAACGTGATGAAGCCTGTTGCCAACTTGGCACTCCATATTGGCCGCTTCTTTTGATGCAATCACTTCGCTTACCTTACACAGATCTGTAGCCACATAGGCTTGATGCCTCACCACTGCTACTTCATCTGCTTTGACGAATCGCCGCTATCAACTCGATCGCAAGTTCGCCTAAGACGCATCCACGTATTTCGCAGGCCAAAACCACTAACGTTGTCAGCCTTTTCCCCGTGAAAAATTGCCCCCACGCACCAAAACCACGCACTTTTTTTGACCCCCATCACCCCCACGTCACCAAAAACCTCGATCCTGTGTCAGCCTCCAGCCATCGGCGAGGACATCAATTCGCTACTAAACCCGCGACAACTATGCTCAGGTACAGGAATATAGCCAGCATATGGCGCCTGACCGGCAGTCTCGTAAACAACAATACCCAGCCCACTTCAGAGGGCATTACCCATGGATAGCAGAACCTTACGCAACCTCATGCGCATCGTGCAGACCGGCTCGTTGTCGGCCGCAGCCGAGCATTCGTGCCTGACTGTGCAGGCGTTGGCCGCGCAGTTGAACAAGGTCGAAGAGCAGTTCGGTTTCCGCTTGTTTCGACGTTCCAACAAAGGGCTGACGCTGACGCCGCAAGGCACTGAGCTGACGCCGTATATGGACAAAGTGCTGATTGCCACGCGACAGATGGAAGAGAAGGTCGAGGCGCTGAAGGTGCCGGGCCAGCGCACGTTGAAGGTTGCGTTGAACAACACCTTGTCGCCGGATTTCAATCGGCGAATGATCGGGCGCCTGATCGAGGTGTTTCCCGATTATCAGATGGAGTTCAGCTACGCCGAGTCGATGGAAAACCTCAGCAAGCTGAAGAACGAAGACTTCGACCTGGCGGTGCTGATAGGCCCGCAGCGGCCGGGGTTGCCGAGCATCGTCCTGCCCGATGTACAGGTGCAGGTGGTTGGCGCGCATTGCGGGCAGGAGAACGATCCGCTGACGTTGCTGGGCAATAAGTTTCAGGTGCGTCCTGCGGAAGATTGTCCGTATTCCCACAGCTTTTTGCGTTTTCTCGACGCCGGGCTGGGCAATCACGAGAACGGCCAGCGCATGGTCTATTCGTGCAGTGAAACATTGACGCTGTCGTTGATCACGCAGATGGACGCGGTCGGCATGGTCTCGCGTGAGGCCGCGCAGAAGAACGGCCTGACGATTTTCCCCGGTTTCGAGGATTTCCTCGAGGTGCGCCTGGCGGTGAACAATCCGGAGTTGTCGAGCCAGGCGTTGAACAATGTCGTCGATCTGCCGCTACATGAACGAGCCGAGCGCAATGTACGCAGCCGTCCCAACCGCCACACTGAGAAAGAGGTTTTTGCTGAAATACGCACATAACAACGTCGGAATCGCGGCATAGAATTCCGGGCGATCGAGCTGTATGTGCTGATCCTTGATCAACAAGGGAGTCAGGCTGATCGCAGCGACGATCGCCACCGGCAGGTATTCCAGCGCCCGCGCAACGAACGGCGGCCAGTGCTCGGTATTGACTTGCAGGGGCAAGGCGCGTGGCAGGAAGGTCACGGCCATCATCAGCGCGACCACCAGAATCAGGAACGTTTGGTCAGGCATACACCCACTCCGCAGCCCACAAACGTGGCGATAAACACATTGAACGGCGAGCTGCCGACCAGACTCAACGCGCCCATGCACACCACGGCAGCGGCGGCAGCGATGAGTTTGTTGCGCGTGTTGCACAGCGACACCAGCACGTAGAGCATCATCGCCGTCAGTGCGTAGTCGAGCTGGTATTTGATCAGGTGCGCCGCGTACTGTGCGCAGACCGCGCCAAGCAAACCGCCGAGCACCCAAGAGGTGTGGCAGAACAGGTTGAAGCCGATCAGATAGCGCACGTTGACCGGTGCGCCAGTGCCGAGTTTAACGCTGTGGAAAGCGAAGGATTCGTCCGTCAGGCCACCGGCGTAAGCCCAGCGCTCCATGCGACTCAGCCCCAACGCGCGCAGGGCCTTGGCCATGTACACCGACATCAGCATGTGGCGCGCGTTGATCAGGAACGTGGTCAGCACAATGGTGGTCAGCGAAGCACCGCTGGAGATCAGCGCCAGCGCGGCGAATTGCGAGGCGCCGGCATACACGAACAAGCACATCGCCACCGGCAGCCACATCGGCAACCCGGCGTTGACGGCCATCAACCCGAACACGAATGACACCGTGAAGTAGCCAGCGACGACCGGGCTGGCTTCGGCAAAGGTGCGCGATGGCTGATGGGCAGCCATCAGCGGCGCACTGCCGGACGTTTCATTCATAGATCCCTCTCAAATGTCCGTTCGCCATGAGGCTCGCAAAAACCTTGGGCGGTCCAAAAACGCTTGCCCGCGAGGTTAGCATCGTCGACGAACAGAAACATCCGTAACACTCCGACCCGTTTCATATCGGACGACGCGGCTTCAACCAGTCGTTGACCGACACCCTGGCTGCGATAGCGCGGGCTGACCGCCAAATGATTGATGGTGCCGCGACTGCCGAGCATGCCACCGAGCACCGCGCCGACGATTTCGCCGGCAACGTCGAAGGCGAGATAGGCCGTGGTGGTTTTCTGGATCAGCACGCCGCGCAGGCACTTGGCATCCTGCCATTCACAGAAGGACACTTCGTCGAACTGGCGGAAGAAGCGCTCCATACGCTGCGCATCCTTGGCCGTGGCGCGGCGCAGCACCACCGGCGTCGAGCACTCGACGCCGTCGATTGGGGTGATCTGATTAGCGAACAATGTCGAAAGCGGTCCCGGGCCGCGAGAAGGAAATCGCCAGAATCTGCCGGTACGCCATCGCATGCGTGTGCGTGTTGCGGGCCGGAGTTACGTAGTGGCGCATGTCGCGATCAAGGAAGTAAGTGGTGTCGAGAATTTCCTCGTAGGTGGTCGACGCCAGTTGATGCTCGTGGATGTCGTACAGACGACTCTCCGCACCCTCGACATTGTTGCGTCCCCAGAAGTGCACACCGCTGAACGGATAGCCATCGCAGTGAATGCCTTCAGGGGTGATTTCCAGTTGTTTGCCGGGTTTGATCTCGATGCGGATCTGATGAATCTGGCACTGCCAGATTTCATCGTGCAGCTCTTCCGGCAGTACGCTTTTGTACACTTCGAAATCGGTGTCGATCAGGCTGCGCATCACCGGTGAAGTAATCACTTCATCGGAGAAGTCTTGGAAGTGCCGCACGAGGCCGCCAACATAAGCGTTGTTCTCTTTCGACTGCACGTAGGCGCGATGCTCGAGTTGCTTCAACTCGCGAGTCTTGGGGTTGTACTCGAAGTCGCTGTAACGACGGTAACGCATGCCGGCTTCGGCCTGACCGTAGTAACTGTCAGGCTCCATGTTTTCCCAACTTTTGGTCAGTCTGACGAAGTCGGCAAAATGACCGTAGAGATTGAAGTCACCACCCTGGACGTTGACATATTTGTCGCGCCGTAGCGATTCGCCCACTTCTCTGTTCAAAACGATCATTACCAAATTCTCCGCTGCGTTGAGCGGCCTAATCTATTAGGTGCAGAATTTGCGTCCATGAGAAAGAATTTCAGGCATTTAAAGCCCTGCTTGAAACGGCGTTTGCAGTCACCTGAAAACAACTTTTACATGACAAAAACACCGGTTTTTTCCGGTTTCCATCGAAAAACCGTCGAAAAAAAACCCCGAACCAGTCGGGGTTTTTCTCATGTTTCTTACACTTGATCAGGCATCAGAAGATGTTGATCGGGTAGTCCACGAATACGCGCAGTTCGTTACCGCTGACGTTGTACTCGCTGGATTTCTGCGAAACACGCAGGATCGAGCTACGCAGTTTCACGCTCAGGTCTTTGGCCGGGCCAGACTGCACGACGTATTTGAACTGGTTGAAGATCTCGCGCTCGGTGCCGCCTTCGCTGGTGGAAGTGGTGATGTTGTCGCCACGCACGTAAGCGAAGTTGTAGCTCAGGCCCGGTACGCCGAATGCGCTGAAGTCGAGGCCGTAGCCCAACTGCCAGCTGCGCTCGTCTTCAGCGTTGAAGTCCGACCAGTAGGAGTTGGCCAGGTAGATGGAGTTACCACCATCACCGACACGACCTTGATCTTTCTGATAACCGCCGTAGGCGTAACCCAGGTTGCTGTCGCCAGTGGAACGCTGGTGCGCCACGGTGAACGAGTGCGGGCCGGTAGCGAAGGTTGCGGCCAGGCTCCAGATCTTGTTGTCGTCGCCGGTAACACCGTTTTCGCGGACATAGGAGTTGTCCAGCTTGGTGCGGTAACCGTTGAAGTCCAGGGTCAGCGACTGATCCTTGTTGAACGGCAACACGTAGTTGGCGTTCACGTATTGTTTCTTCAATACGTCTTCGACGTCGGACGCGTAGAGCGCGCCTTTGAAGTTTTCAGTGAACTGGTAGCTACCGCCCAACACGTTGATCGACTTCAGACCACCGCTGTCACGGCCTTCGTCGCTCTTGCGCGATTCGGCGGTGAAACGACCGGCGTTCAGTTCCAGGCCTTTGATCTCTTTGGAAGTGATCAGGGTACCGGTGTAGCTTTCCGGCAGCAGACGCACATTGTCGTAGCTCAGCACCGGCAGGGCCGGCATCTGGTCGCCGTAGGTCAACACGGTGTTGGAGAAGCGGAACTTCACCGCGGCACCGCCCTTGGCTATGTCATGGTTCGCGCGACCGTCATTTTCCTGCTTGAAGAAATCGATACCACCGGCGCCGCTGCGGCCCTTGCCGCCGTCCAGACGCAGTGCGTACAGACCGAAAGCGTCGACACCGACACCCACGGTGCCCTGGGTGAAGCCGGACGAGAACGTACCGATGGCCGCTTGGCCCCACTCGGCCTTGTCGTCGTTACCGTTTTTGTAATCACGATTGATGTAGGCATTGCGCAGCAGCACTTTGAGGCTGCTGTCTTCAACAAAACCCTTGGACTCGGCCTGGTCGTTAGCCATGGCCTGAGTGGCACTCAACATCCCCAGTGCGATCAGACTGATTCGCTTGTTCAACATTTTGTTTTCCTTATTACGGGTTGAAACGCGCTGTGTCGAACGGCGGAAACGGCGCTTTTGCACTCTTTTATTCACCCCGAAACAAAAAGGCCCGCCCACGATAATGTGATGGCGGGCCTGCTCCTTGTTTTGAGTCATGGCGGTTGGCCACAGGCGTTGGGCCGAATCGTAGCCGCGCCCTGAACAATGTGTCAATTTCAAGAATCGTCTTTAAATAGGTAAAAATCGTCTAAGAAACGTAAATTTTGCGCTGACTCCTTGCTGGGAAATGCAAACAGCCAGTGAATCCAGCGCGTATCAGGCGCAACCATCGATAGAACAAAATGCAGAAGTTTTACCGGTTTCATCGAGGACGATTGCCTGTTGCAACCAATCGGCAAATGCCTGCGGCTTGCCCAGCCAGGGGCTGATGTCGATCAACTGGAACGTGCCATTCTGCTCCAGAGCAATCGTAGGAAAACCCTGACCGCCCAATTGAGCCAAAAACTGGCGACTGGCTTTTATATGCCCCTCGCTATCAACGGACTCAAACGCAATGTGGAAATCTTCCTGCGCATAGCCCATCTGCATGGCCAATTCCAACAGCACGGCTGAATCGGCAATGCGTCGCCCTTCCACATAGTGCGCGGTCTGCAACCGCCCCAACATGCGCAGGCCGCCTCGGTCGATGGCTTCGGCCGCCATGACCGCCGCAATCGGTGGCGTGGAATCGAACACGGCCGAGTGATCGCGCAGCAAGCCGTCGAAATACGCCTCGCCGAAAGGCTGGCCGGTGTACTCGGCAATGCGTCGGTCGTGGGGCATGACGTAATTGCGCAGTTGCGAGGAAACCGGCTGGCGGTTGGCGCCACTCATCATGCCCCCGGCATGGGCGAGCACTGGCAGCACCTGTTGTGCGGCTTCAATGAGCGGCTTGGCGCCATAACACCAGCCACACAGCGGGTCGTAGACGTAATGAAGAATCATGGGAAAACTCCGGCAAAAAATCGATGGCGGCAGATTAGTCCCCGCACTCATGCGGAAAAACGCTGGAATGGCTTTCAGTCTGTTTCACGAATCGGTCGAATTGGCCGACCGGTCGGATTGTGTCGAACCGGACACAAATTGAAACAATCAGACAAGGGAACTTATAAGCAATAATTAACGGAAGCAAATGCAAAGCATTACCATTCGCGCGATCGAATTCTTCCACCCTCTCGGATGCGCTTTTCAATGCCTGCCCCGTTCCGTCTTACGCCCGTCACACTTGGGCTTTCTGCTTTTCTGTCCAGTGGTTTTGCCTATTCGGCGACCGAACTACCCGCCACCGCGATCAGTGCCGAAGCGCAAGCCGATGATCCGCGCGTGAAGCTCAGCAGCACCGCGACGCGCACCTCAACGCCGGTGCGTTATGTGCCGCAGGCGATTGATTCGATCAAGACCTCGAACGTCGCCAACTACGGCACCAATGACATCGCCGACGCCTTGAGCGGCATGCCCAACGTCAGCAGCAGCGCTGATACTCGCTTCGACAGCCTGCGCATTCGCGGCTTCGATGCCAGCAACGATTTTTATCTGGACGGCATCCGCGACGACAGCCAATACAAGCGCGACCTGCACAACATCGAACGCGTCGAAGTACTCAAAGGCCCAGCCGCTGTGCTGTACGGCCGTGGCAGTCAGGGCGGGATCGTCAACCGCGTGAGCAAGATGCCGGAATTCGGCCGTCGCTCGACCATCGAAGCCCAGGCTGGCAGCGAAGATTTGCGCAGTCTTTACGCCGATCTCAGCACCGACCCGAGCGAAAACATCAGCCTGCGCCTGAACATGGGCAACATGGATGAAAACAGCTTTCGTGACGGCGTCAGCGGTAATCGCCAACTGTTCGCGCCGTCGATGAGCTGGCAGCTGACGCCTGACCTGAACTGGCTGGTGCAATACGAATACAGCCGTTACAACCGCACCCCGGATCGCGGCATCCCCGGCGTCAACGGGCGCCCGGCCGATGTCGGACGTGACACGACCTATGGCAACGATCACGACTTCATCGATGACAAGTCGCAATCGCTGCGCTCGAAACTCACCTACGAGATCAACGACAACTGGCAACTGCGCCAGACCCTCGGCGTGTTCAAGCTCGACAGTGATTTCGACAACACCTACCTCACCGGTTACACGCCGGCGACCAACAAGGTCACGCGCCAGCACTGGCAGCAGGATCTGACCACCCGCAACGTCTATAACAACGTTGAACTCGAGGGCGGATTCGATACCTTTGGTCTTGAGCATCGCCTGCTCACTGGCGTCGAGATCGGCAGCCAGCGCCGCGATCCAAAGTTGTACAACGCCGCCACTGGCAGAACGCCCGGCGCGCAGCCGGTGCCGTCGCTCGACCTGTACAACCCCAACCGCGATCTGCGCCACACCGGCAGCATGCAGGTCTCCAGCAGTAGCCACACCGAAGTCGAAAGCCGCGCGGTGTACGTGCAGGACCAACTGCGCCTGAACGATCAATGGCAACTGCTGGGTGGTTTGCGTTACGACACCTTCGATATCGAGTCGACCAACAAACTGCGCAACATCTCCGAAGACCGCGACAGCCACAGCACCAGCCCGCGTGTGGGTCTGGTCTGGACGCCGCTGCAAAACCATTCGTTCTATGCCTCATGGTCGAAGACATTTTCACCAGTGGGCGGCGGCTTGATCGGCATCACCCCAGGCGCGGCCGGCAACACCAACGACCTCAGCCCCGAACTGACCAAGCAGAAAGAAATCGGCGTGAAGAGCGACTGGTTTGATGACCGCTTGAGCACCACGCTGGCGATCTATGACCTGGAGCTCTACAACCGCCGCACCAGCGATCCTAATGACCCGACGCTGACCGTGATGTCCGGTCTGCAGCGCTCGCGCGGGATCGAGTTGACCGCCACCGGCAACATCGTCGGCAACTGGTACATGCGCGGTGGCGTTGGTATGCAGGACGCGAAGATCGAGAAGGACAACAACGGCCTGGAAGGCAAACGCATCAACAACGTCGCCAAACGCAACGGCAGCCTGTTCCTGACCTGGAAACCGGAAATGGGCTGGTACGGCGAAACCGGTCTGACCCTGGTTGGCCAACGTTATGCCGATAACGCCAACACCACTGTGTTGCCAGGTTATGGCCGCTGGGATGCGCTGGTCGGTTACCGCTTGAAAGATTGGGACTTGCGCGCGGCGCTGAACAACATCACCGATCGTGAGTACTACGCGTCGGCGACCAGCCAGTATCAAATCCAGCCGGGTGCGCCACGTAGCGTCGTGATGACCGGCACCTATTCCTTCTGATTCAACGCAAAACCTGTAGGAGTGAGCCTGCTCGCGATAGCGGTGTGTCAGTCGACATCAATATCAACTGACACACCGCTATCGCGAGCAGGCTCACTCCTACAATGGTTTTGTATCGGGCATAAAAAAGCGCCGCCATCCCGGCAGCGCTTTGACCAATCCCTGTTGTTGTTCTTATCCTTCCATCACAGCCCACAACGCATCCAGTTCGGCCTCGCTGAACAGGTCAGCGGGGTAACGCTCGATCATCATCCGGCGCGGATCAGGTTGCCTGATCTGACGCGTTCCATTGGACTTCAACCAGTGCGCGACAATCTGGAGCGATTCGCCGTTAACGGCCATGGGATGCAACGTCCGCTCGCTGACTACGTTCACTTCGGCGTTCATTTCAGCGCTCTCTCCCCGTTCATGAGCGGCTACGTTATCCAAGGTTTATGACAGAACTGTTGAAGTTCTCCCCCCTCCCTAGTGCACGGGTGATGAATACAAGAGCTATGCCAATGTTTCGCTGTTGTCGACAAGCGGATACAAAGAAGCCCGCAATCCAACCGGGCTGCGGGCTTCTTCACATGCATAGCGAGCTATTCATTGCTCGGCTGATTTATTAATCAACTCAAGCTGTTACGACTCAACTCACTCTTTGTGCGGCGCGGGTTGCTGTTGGGTAAGGCAGTGGATATTGCCGCCACCCAGTAACAGTTCGCGGCCCGGCACCATCACCACTTCGTGCTGCGGGAACAGCTTCTGCAGAATCTCTTTTGCTGGCGCGTCCATCGGATCGTCGAAGCTCGGCGCGATGATGCCGCCGTTGACGATCAGGAAGTTCACGTAGGAACCGGCCAGGCGCACGGACGGATTGCGCTCCTGCGTGCCGTCCACCGGATCGACACCGGCGCACTCTTCTTCGGTCGCGTACAGCGGCCCCGGAATCGGCATTTTGTGCACCGTGAACGGGCGACCCTTGGCGTCGGTGCTGCTTTGCAGGACTTTCATCGCAGCCTGGCAGCGCGGGTAGTTCGGATCCTGCGGATCGTCGGTCCACGCCAGCAGCACTTCGCCCGGACGCACATAGCAGCAGAAGTTATCCACATGGCCGTCGGTTTCGTCGTTGAACAAACCGTCCGGCAGCCAGATGATTTTATCCACAGCCAGATTGGCACTGAGCACCGCTTCGATTTCTTCGCGACCCAGATGCGGGTTGCGATTGCGGTTGAGCAGGCATTCTTCGGTGGTGATCAGCGTGCCTTCGCCGTCGACGTGAATCGAACCGCCTTCGAGCACGAAACCTTCTGTGCGGTAACGCGGGCTGCGCTCGATCTCGAGGATCTTGCCGCCGACGTGCGAGTCGCGATTCCACGGCGAGTACAGACCGCCGTCGAAGCCGCCCCAGGCGTTGAAGTCCCAGTTCACACCGCGCACTTCGCCGCTGTTGTTGATGACGAAGGTCGGGCCGCTGTCGCGTACCCAGGCGTCATCGCTGGACATCTCGACCACGCGGATATTCGGCACGTCGAGGCGTGCACGTGCGTTTTCATATTGGCCGGCGGACACGGCCACGGTTACCGGTTCAAAACGCGCGATGGCTTTGGCCACCGCTGCGTGTGCGGCTTGCGCCGGTTTGCCGCCCAGACGCCAGTTGTCCGGGCGCTCGGGCCAGATCATCCAGGTCTGCGTTTGCGGCGCCCACTCGGCCGGCATGTGAAAGCCGTCGGCGCGCGGGGTACTTTTCAAGGTGGTCATCGGGATCAGGACTCCAGGGAACCGTCGAGGGTTTTCAACGCGCCGTACAGGTTCGGACGGCGGTCACGGAATGAACCCCACGCGCTGCGAATGTGTTCGAGCTCGTCGAGGTTGAAAGTGTGCACAAGAATACCTTCTTCGGTTTTATTCAGCTCCTGCACTTTTTCGCCGAACTGGTTGGCGATGAACGAAGAGCCGTAGAACGTGATGTCGTAGCCGTCCTGTTCTTCGTTGCCGATGCGGTTGCTGGCAATCAGCGGCATCAGGTTGGCGCCGGCATGACCCTGTTGCACGCGCTGCCAGTGATCGCGTGACGAGATGGTCTTGTCGTGCGGCTCGCTGCCGATCGCGGTTGGGTAAAACAGAATTTCCGCGCCTTGCAGGGCCATGCTGCGCGCGGCTTCCGGGAACCACTGATCCCAGCAGATGCCCACGCCGATTTTCGCGTAACGGGTGTTCCACACTTTGAATCCGGTGTCGCCCGGGTTGAAGTAATACTTCTCGTGGTAACCCGGGCCATCCGGGATGTGGCTTTTACGATAAATCCCGAGGTTGCTGCCGTCGGCATCGATGATCGCGATGCTGTTGAAGCGCGCACGGCCGGCCAGCTCATAGAAGCTGATCGGCAGCACCACTTGCAGCTCTTTGGCGATTTTCTGGAAATGTTTGATCGCGACGTTTTCTTCCACCGTCGTCGCCAGTTGCAGATAGTCCGGGTTTGGCTTCTGGCAGAAGTACGGCGCCTCGAACAGCTCCTGAATCAGGATGATCTGTGCGCCTTTGGCGGCGGCTTCACGCACCAGCCTTTCAGCGATTTCGAGGTTGGCTTGCAGATCCCAGGAACAGGCCATCTGAGTGGCGGCAACGGTAACGATACGGCTCATGAATCATCTCCGGGCAAGTGCTTTGGCGGTCGACAATTCGACCGAAAAGAAAACGCGCGCACCGGACATGAGATCGCCATGCCGGAGCAATGGCGACTTTATAGCCGATAAATATCGGCTTTAGAAGCTTGTTAAATGCCTTTCGTCTAAATAAATTCAATAAAAGCCGATACAAATCGAATTAACAACCCAAGACAAAATGTGGGAGCGAGCTTGCTCGCTCCCACAGGGGATTGGCTTCGTTCTACAGACCTTCGCTGAGGACCTGGTCGAGCATATCGACAAAGAAATCCACACTCTGACGCGACGTCACCATCGGCGGTTTGATCTTGAGAATGTTCAGATCATCGCCGGTCGGCTGCATGAAAATCCCCAACTCGCGCAGGCGATCGCACAGTAACGCCGTCTCTTCGGTCGCCGCTTCCAGCGTCTCGCGATTGCGGATCAGCTCCAGCCCCAGATAGAACCCGGAACCGTGCACCGCGCCCACCAGCGGATGTTTATCGATCAACGCTTCGAGCCGCGCCTTGAAGTGGCCACCGACCACCTGAGCGTTCTCCCAGAGTTTTTCTTCTTCCATGACATCGAGCACCGCCATGCCGATCTGGCAGCTCACCGGACTGCCGCCCGCCGATGAGAAGAAATAGCCCTCGGCCTCCAGCGCCTCGGCAATTTCCCGCCGCGTGATGACCGCACCCAGCGGTTGACCGTTGCCCATGCCCTTGGCCATGCAAATGATGTCCGGCACCACGCCCTGCTCTTCAAAGCCCCAGAAGAAGTGGCCCATGCGCCCGTAACCGACCTGCACTTCGTCGGCGATGCACACGCCGCCTTGCGCGCGTACCAGCGCGTACACCTGCTTCAGATAACCCGGCGGCAGTGAAATACCGCCGGCATTGCCGTACACCGGCTCGCAGATAAATCCGGCCAACTGGCGCTTCTGCTCGGCGAGTTTTGCCAGGTGATGCTCAACGCTGCGCACGTAATCCGGCGCCGAATCGAGGCCACGGAATTCACCGCGATAAGTGTTTGGCGCAGGTACCGGATGCACCCAGTCCGGGCGACTTTCAAGGGCTTTCGGGTTGTCGGCAATCGACGTCGAGACCGCATCGGCGCCAATGGTCCAGCCGTGATAGGCCTCGAGCACGCTGATCATGTCGCGACCGCCGCTATAGGCCCACGCCAGACGAATCGCCAAGTCGTTGGCCTCGCTGCCGCTGTTGACCAGAAACACTCGATCCATGCCTTCCGGCGCCAGTTTCAGCAAGCGCTCGGAAAACTCCGCGACCGCCGCATAGTTGAACCGCGAGTTGGTGTTGAGCAGCGACCATTGGCGCGCCGCGACCGCCGCCATGCGCGGGTGACCGTGACCGAGCACCGCTACGTTGTTGAGCATGTCCAGATAGGAGCGGCCCTGCATGTCAATCAAGTGATTACGCCAGCCGCGTTCGATGCGCGGCGGATCGACGTAGTAGTGTTTCTGGGTGCGGGCGAAACTGGCATCGCGGCGTTCGAGTAACGTTTTCGCGTCCAGCTCCGGCTCGGCATCGCAGGCCAGCCCCAACAATGCGGCCGGCGATGGGCACAGCGCCTGCCAAGCCGCGGCATGCGCCGGGGTGCAAAACAGCGGCGCATTGAGCTGCGCGCCCCGACACAACTGCACTCGCAACGGGCCGCTGACCGCGCCCAGCACCTGACCTTTGACTAGCGCCGCGCCGCTGTGCAGCGACGGTGTCACGCCCCACAGGCGCACGCTGAGTTGCGGGCCATCCAGTTGCAGCACGCCGTCAGCTGCCTGATGCACGACGCCAGCGAACGGCGCCTCCACGGTGGTGCCATCGGGCACGCGCAATTCCACGTGCAGCGGGAAGGTGTCCGGTTCAACGGCACAGTCGGGACGAGTGCGCGACAAACGGTACTGACCATAACGGCTCGCCGCCAAACCATGGGCCGCCGCCGCTTCGTTCAACAGGTGCTGATCGATACCCTCCTGCTCCCAGTTGCCGGCCTCGAAATGCGGACTCAGGACACCGAGATCGATCAGCGCAAACTCGCGCCCGACCAGACCCGGCAGCAAGGGCGCAAAACCTGCGCTGTCGATCGCCGGCAATGCGTGACCGACGGCCGTGAGGATCGCCGCTTCCATCAGCGCCTGTGACACCGATATCGCCACCCTGAAGATTTCCCACTCATGGCTGAGGTTGTCGCGGCTGTAAGTATTCGTCGGGTCGATGCTGACCTGTTGCTCGCCACTAAGCACCAATACCGCCGCGCGCGCGACGATCAATGGCCACAGTGCTTGCAGCTCCTCATGTTGCAGCGGGTTGACCGCGTGGTAGGCCTGCACCGCCGGCAGGATGACAAACGGATCACTATCGGCGTGATGCAACAACGCCGCACAGGTCACCGACAGATCGGTGATGCGCCAGGTGCGCACCAGATCGCCAAAGTCGATCACTCCCTGCAACTGCCAGTGACGCTGGGCATCGCGCGCCCAAACGGCGTTGTCATCGGTGATGTCCATATGGATCGCCTGCACCGGCAGCTTGCCCCGCAACGGCTGCAAACGGCGCTCGGCCTGTTCGGCGGCATCGGCAATCAATGCGCGTTGCTGCTCATCCTTGATCACCGGCAGCAGATGGCTGATCAGTGCACTGGCGTGACGGGCATCCCACTGCAACGTGCGCTCAAGGCCCGGATGGTCGAACCCGGCCAACGCCAGATCCATCTCACCGCACAGCCGGCCAAAACCCGCCACCACATCACGACCCAAGTGATCGAGATGCGTGAGCGGCTGCCCCTCGATGTAATCCAGCAGCCGCACATGAACGGCTTCGCCCCCAACCTCCAGTGACAGCAGGTCTTCGCCGTTATTGGCGACGATCACTCGCGGCACCGTCACCGCAGAATGCTCAGCCAGGTACTTGAGGCCCGCATGCTGGGCTTGCAGCTCCACCAGGGCGTAATCGCCTCGGCAGATTTTCAGCACAAAGCGCCCGCGTGGGCTGTCGACGCGAAAATTCAGATCCTGCTGACTGCCAAGAGCCTGCAACGTGCCGCTGAGCCCGTAATGCTCCGCCAGCCATTGCCGGGCCTGCTCGGCAGACACCTGCGGGCTGGGCAAACTGGCGCGATGAATCAAAGTGGCGAGCGGCATGAAACGACCCCTGAAATTTTATTAGGCGCCTATATCGCCATTGCTTGGCAGGATCCGCAACCCCCCAACCGCGTAAAGGTATCCGGGCTATTTGTCTTCCGGCACTCGCGCCCTCCGGCCGTTTGCGCAAGAATGTCGACCATTCACACTGGCCTATGGAAACCCCATGAATGTAATCACCACCGACCTGCCCGGTGTCCTGATCATCGAACCCAAGGTGTTTGGTGACGAACGCGGGTTTTTCTACGAAAGTTTCAATGCCAAGGCTTTCCAGAACGCAACGGGGCTGGACACGCAATTCGTTCAGGACAACCACTCGCGCTCGCAAAAAGGCGTATTGCGTGGTCTGCATTACCAACTGCAAAACACCCAGGGCAAACTGGTCCGCGTAACCGTCGGTGAAGTATTGGATGTCGCCGTGGACATTCGCCGCAGCTCACCGCACTTCGGTAAATGGGTGGCCGTGCGCCTGTCGGCAGACAACCACCGTCAGTTGTGGGTCCCGGAAGGTTTCGCCCACGGCTTCGTCGTGCTGAGCGAGTTCGCCGAATTCCTCTACAAGACCACCGATTACTACACGCCGTCGGCAGAACGCAGCATTCGCTGGGACGATCCGGATCTGGCCATCGATTGGCAACTGGACGAAGCCCCGAAGCTGTCCGCCAAGGATCAGGCTGCAGCCTTCTTCAAGGACGCTGACGTCTTCGCCTGAGGCCGGGCATAATGCGCCTGTCCCTACAGGCGCATCGGCTCATGAAACCAACCCTTCCCCCCAGACCTCGCTGGCGCAGTCTCGCCCTGCTGGCCCTGTGTCTGGCGCCGCTGTTGTGGCCGCTGGAACATCTCGCCGAGCGCTACTACCGCAGCGAACTGGCCGGCCAGAACCGCCAGACCCTCGACCTGTACGTCGCCAACCTGCTGGGCACCCTGCACCGCTATGAAGTGTTGCCGCAGATCCTCGGCGACCTGCCGGCGCTGCGCGCGGTACTCGGTGCGCCGGACGACGGCGTCACCCAAGGCAATGCCAACCGCCTGCTGAAGAACATCGCCGCGCAGACCGGTGCCGAAGTCATGTACCTGATGGACACCAGCGGTCAGACGCTGGCGGCATCGAACTGGGACAAACACGACAGTTTTGTCGGCCGCAATTTTTCGTTCCGTCCCTACTTCAGCGAAGCCATGGCCGGACGCCTCGGGCGCTTCTTCGGCCTCGGCACCACGTCGGCCAAACGCGGTTATTTCTTTGCCGCCGCCGTGCGTAACGGCGAAAAGATCATCGGCGTGCTGGTGATCAAGGTCGACCTCGACCACACCGAAAGTCTGTGGGGCAAAACCCCGGAACAACTGTTGGTGACTGACCACAACGGCGTGGTCATCCTCACCTCGCGCCCCGAATGGCGCTTTCGCTCGACCCGTAACTTGAGCGACAGTGAACGCTCGGCGATCACTGCCATCCAGCCTTACCCGACCCGCGATCCGCGCCCGCTTAACCTTAGCCCGACGGCGTGGCTGATCCAGACCCACGACATTGCCGAAACGGGCTGGAGCGTCAGCATCCTTGCCCCGCGCACGCTGATTGATCGCCCGGTGCGCACCGTGGTTGCCATCGGCGGCGCCACACTGTTGGTGCTGATGCTGTTGCTCGGTCTGATGATGCAGCGCCGTCGGCATTATCTGGAACGCATCGCGTTCGAGGCCAAGGCACGCCGCGAACTGGAAGGCCGCGTCGCCGAGCGCACCAGCGACCTCGAAGGCCTCAACCGGCGTTTGAAAGAAGAAGTACTGGAGCGTGAACAGGCCCAGCAGGAACTGGTGCGCGCCCAGGACGATCTGGTCCAGGCCGGCAAGTTGTCGGCGCTGGGGACCATGTCAGCGAGCATCAGCCACGAACTCAATCAGCCGCTGGCAGCGATCCGCAGCTACGCGGAAAACGCCGAAGTGCTGCTCGATCATCAGCGCACCGACGATGCACGCGGCAACCTCAAACTGATCAGCGAACTGACCGGGCGCATGGCCTCGATCATCGCCCACCTGCGCGCCTTTGCCCGCCGCGATCGCCACGCGCCGGAAAGCGTTGCCCTGCAACCGGCGCTCGACGATGCCCTGGCACTGCTGGCCAAACGGCGCCGGAGCATGGAGGTTGAGCTGATCCGCGATCTGCCGGCCGCCACGCTGTGGGTCGAGGCTGGAGAAACGCGCCTGCGCCAGGTGCTCGGCAACCTGCTCGCCAACGCCCTCGATGCCCTCACCGAAAAAGGCCCGCCGCGCAAACTGTGGTTGAGTGCCGAATCCACCGCCGAGGGCGTCAATCTGTACATTCGCGACAACGGCCCAGGGTTCTGCATGGAAGCCCTCGGCCGCGCCAGCGAGCCCTTCTACACCACCAAGACCCGCACTCAGGGCTTGGGTTTGGGGCTGGCAATCTGTGAAACGCTGATGCGCGCCTTCGGTGGTGAACTGTCGTTTGCCAACCACAAGCAAGGTGGCGCCTTGATTACCCTGCGACTGCGCGCCGGTGCGCCCGGGGTCAGCCTGCAACCGTCCGAGGATCGAAGTGCATGACCATCGACAATCGCATTCAGGTGGTGTTGATCGACGACGATCCGCACCTGCGTCAGGCCCTCGGCCAGACCCTGGATCTGGCCGGTCTGAAAATTCTGCCGCTGTCCGAAGCCAAGGGCCTGGCGGCGCAGCTTGAGCGTGACTGGCCCGGCGTGGTGGTCAGCGACATTCGCATGCCGGGCATGGACGGACTGGAATTGCTCAGCGAATTGCACGCGCAGGATCCGGAGTTACCCGTGCTGTTGATCACTGGGCACGGCGACGTGCCACTGGCGGTGCAGGCCATGCGTGCCGGCGCTTATGACTTTCTTGAAAAACCGTTTGCCAGCGACGCGCTGCTCGACAGCGTGCGCCGCGCGCTCGCGCTGCGCCGGCTGGTGCTGGACAACCGCAGCCTGCGTCTGGCCCTGAGCGATCGCAACGAATTGAGTGCACGTCTGGTCGGCCATTCGACACCGATGCTGCGTTTGCGTGAACAGATCGGCGCGCTGGCCGCGACCAAAGCTGACGTGCTGATCCTCGGCGAAACCGGCGCTGGCAAAGAAGTGGTCGCCCGCGCCTTGCACGATTTGTCCAGCCGTCGTAACGGCCCGTTCGTGGCGATCAACGCCGGCGCGCTGGCCGAGTCGGTGGTGGAAAGCGAACTGTTCGGCCACGAACCCGGCGCGTTCACCGGTGCGCAAAAACGCCGGATCGGCAAGTTCGAATTCGCCAATGGCGGCACGCTGTTTCTCGATGAAATCGAAAGCATGAGCATGGACGTGCAGGTGAAGTTACTGCGCATGCTGCAGGAGCGCGTCGTCGAGCGCTTGGGCGGCAATCAACTGATCCCGCTGGACATCCGCGTCATCGCCGCGACCAAGGAAGACCTGCGTCAGGCCGCCGATCAAGGCCGCTTCCGCGCCGACTTGTATTACCGCCTCAACGTCGCGCCACTGCGCATCCCGCCGCTGCGCGAACGCGGCGAAGATGCGCTGGTGCTGTTCCAGCATTACGCCGATGAAGCCAGCGCCCGCCACGGCCTGCCGCCACACGAACTGCAACCGGCACAGCGCGCCTTGCTGCTGCGCCACACCTGGCCGGGCAACGTGCGTGAACTGCAGAATGCCGCCGAACGCTTTGCTCTTGGACTGGAACTGGCGCTGGATAACAGCGGCGCCGAAGGTGCCGGCGCCACCGTGGAAGTCACTGGCGGCGGGCTCAGCGAGCAGGTGGAAAATTTCGAAAAATCCTTGATCGCTGCCGAACTGGGGCGCTCCCACAGTTCAGTGCGCAGCCTCGCCGAAGCCTTGGGCATTCCGCGCAAAACCCTGCATGACAAATTGCGCAAGCATGGCCTCAACTTCGGCGACAGTAGCCATGGGGACGAGAACGAATGAGCACAGACAGTCGCTATCTGGAGTCGGTTCTACATCACGACATTCCCCTGACCCGGGACATGGGGCTGAAAGTGCTTGCCTGGCATGAACAGCAGTTGAGTCTGCATCTGCCCCTCGATCCGAACGTCAATCACAAGAGCACCATGTTCGGCGGCAGCCTTTACTGCGGCGCGGTGCTGGCCGGTTGGGGGTGGTTGCATTTGCGCTTGAAGGAAGAAGGAATCACCGACGGGCACATCGTGATTCAGGAGGGGCAGATCAGCTATCCGCTTCCGGTCACTGGAGATGCCGTGGCGATTTGCCCGGCGCCGGATTCAGCGGTATGGAAGAAGTTTCTGGCGATGTATCGGCGTTATGGGCGGGCGCGGTTGGCGCTCGATACGCGGATCGTCAATCAGGGCAGCGAAGAAGACGCCGTGACATTTACCGGGCAGTACGTTTTGCACAGCTGAAGATCAAGAGCCCCCTCACCCTAACCCTCTCCCCGAGGGAGAGGGGACTGATCGAGGTGTCTTGCGTTGTACATCGACCTGAAAAATCGCAGCGATTATGGTTCAGCAAAGCTCGACCAGGTCGGCGCTACTCTCCAACCTCCCACGGTCGGCTCCCTCTCCTGGGGGAGAGGGCTGGGGTGAGGGGGATTGCGGATCAGCCCACTTAACCCTGAGCCAACTCCAACAATCTGGAACGCCACGCCGCCTTCGCCGGCAGCGCCAAAAAGAACTCATTGAGCAGTGATTCCCGCGCCGGATAGCAGAACGCTACCCCACGCAGATCCAACACCTCACCGCCCGCACCTTCCAGCACACCCTGCGCCGCCGCTGTGTCCCACTGCGAAGTCGGTGCCAGGCGCGGATAGCAATCCGCCGCGCCTTCAGCCAGCAGGCAGAATTTCAGCGAGCTGCCGATATTGGCCAATTGCAACTCGCCCAGACTCGCACTCAGCCCGGCCAGCAAGCGCTCTTGCTCGGGACTCGAATGCCGACGGCTGGCCACCACGGTAAACGCCTCTCCCGGCCCCGGCACATCACGCACCTGAATCGCAACCGGCGTGCCGCCCTTGTCGCAGCGCCACGCACCAAGACCGGCACCTCCCACGTAGAAACGACCATTGGTTGGCATCGACACCACGCCAAACACCACTCGACCGTTTTCGATCAACGCGATGTTGACGGTGAACTCTTCACTGCCGCTGATGAACTCCTTGGTGCCATCCAGCGGATCCACCAGCCACCAGCGCTGCCAGCCGGCGCGTACGCTCTGGGGAATGTTGGCGTCTTCTTCCGACAACACCGGAATGCTCGGATCCAGCGCCGTCAGCCCGGCGAGAATCAGGTGATGCGCGGCCAGATCCGCCGCCGTCACCGGCGAATCATCGGACTTGGCCGTCACTTCAACGCCGGAGCGCCAGAACGGCAAAATCGCCTCGCCGGCCTGCAATGCCAGTTCAACGACCGGCGCCATCAACGGGTGGGGAAACGTCATCGATATCTCACTCATGCTGGAAAGAACCCGCGCTCGGTCAGCAGATCCCGGGCCAAATAAAGTGCCGCCAGCGCGCGGCCTTCGGAAAACTGCGGATTGAGCGCCAGCGACGACAATTCGCGCAGGTTCACTTTGTCGACGCGCATCGGCTCGGGCTCGTCGCCTTCCAGACGCTCTTCGTACAAATCAGTGGCCAGGACCACCTGAATCTTCTGGCTCATGTAACCGGGCGACAGCGACAGCTCGGTCAGATGTTCCAGTTGTCGCGCGCCAAAACCGGCCTCTTCCTTGAGTTCGCGCTCGGCCGCTGCCAATACATCCTCGCCGGGCTCGATCAGGCCTTTGGGCAAGGACAACTCATATTCGTCAGTACCGCCGCAATACTCTTCGACCAGCACCGCGTGCTCGGCATCCAGCATCGCTACAATCATCACCGCGCCATAGCCCGCACCTTTGCCAACCAGACGCTCGTACGTGCGCTCCACGCCGTTGGAAAAACGCAGCTTGAGTTCTTCGACGCAAAACAGGCGACTGGTGGCGACGATCTCGCGGGCAAGTACGGTGGGTTTCTGGCGCATGCAAAGCTCCTTGGCGTGAACGCGCTACTATAACGCGGCTTTCCCGATTGTTTATGTCGGATATCTTTCTACCGTTTCGAGACGTTGCCATGCCTTCATTACCGTGGTCCGACATCGATACCGTTCTGCTCGACATGGACGGCACGCTGCTGGATCTGCACTTCGACAATCATTTCTGGCTGGAACACCTGCCCCAGCGTTACGCCGAACTGCACGGGGTCAGCCGGGCCATGGCCGAAATGGAGCTGCAGCCGTTGTTCGAACGGCATGCCGGTCAGTTGCAGTGGTATTGCCTGGATTTCTGGAGTGCCGAGCTGAAGTTGTCGGTGCGTGAATTGAAGCTGGAAACCGCGCACCTGATTGCCTTGCGGCCGGATGCCGATACCTTTCTGGACGCGATCAAACGCGCCGGCAAACGGGTGATCATGATCACCAACGCGCACCGCGACTCACTGTCGCTGAAGCTGGAACGGATCGAACTGGCAGCGTACTTCGAACAGCTGATCAGCTCGCATGACTACGGTTTTCCCAAGGAAAATCCGCAGTTCTGGGATGCCTTGCAGGCCGATATCGGCTTTAATCCGGCGCGTAGCCTGTTTATCGACGATACCTTGCCGATTCTGCGCAGTGCGCGGGATTTTGGTGTGGCGCATTTGTTGGCGGTGAAAGAACCGGACAGTCGCAAGGGGCCGAAGGACACGGCAGAGTTTGCGGCGGTTGAGGATTATCGGGATTTGATTGCAGGGCTTTGATCTTTGTAGGAGCTGCCGAAGGCTGCGATCTTTTGATCTGGTTTTTAAGAATCAAAGTCAAAAGATCGCAGCCTGCGGCAGCTCCTACAGGGGTTCTGTGTTACTCAGGAATACGCAGTGTCTGCCCCGGATAGATTTTGTTCACATCCTTGAGCATTGGTTTGTTGGCATCGAAAATTTTCTGATACTTGTTGGCATCCCCGTACACACGCAGAGAAATCGCGCTGAGGGTGTCACCCGACTTGACCACGACAAATTGTGCGGCAGTGACAACCGGGCCGGTCACGGTGATCTGATCATCCACGCTGCCAACCCCGGCAATATTGCCCACAGCCAACAGAATCTTCTCTTTCTCTTCCTGACTCGCGACTTCACCGGTGACGGTCACTTTGTCGCCATCCACCGTCGCCTGCACATTCGGATTGCCCAGGCCGACCTTGCTGATGTGTTCCTTCAACTGCTCACTGGCATTGGCGTTACCCGGGGTCAGCAGATCGAGCAGCTTTTCACCGGCTTCTTTTACAAAACTTAAAAGACTCATCGTGGTTCTCTCCATGGAATAAAGGGTCAGTCGTCCAAGCCTAGACCACCTCAGGCAAACCCGGTTCCAAGCCGACCAATGACCCTGCCACCGCGCAAGCGGTAGAATCGGCCACCCCTGCCAGCGCCCGGAGCGAAGATGGACATCAAGCAGCTGAAATTCCTCATCGCCCTCGACGAAACCCGCCACTTCGGCCAGGCCGCCGCGCGTTGCCACATTACCCAGCCAACCCTGTCGATGCGCCTGCGCAGCCTCGAAGAAGAACTCGACCTGCCGCTGGTCAACCGTGGCCAGCGTTTCGAAGGCTTCACCGCACCCGGCGAGCGTGTGCTGGCGTGGGCACGTTCGGTAATGGCGGCTTATGACGGTTTACACGCTGAAGCAGCGGCGTGTCGCGGCAACCTGATCGGCACGTTGCGGCTGGGCGTGGTGCCACTGTCGAGTTTCGATCCGCTGCCCTTGATGCAACGCCTGCATGCCGCACACCCGAACCTGCGTTTCGAAATGTCGGCGCTGAGTTCCGAACAGATCCTCGAACATTTGGCGAACAACCGCATAGACCTCGGCGTGTCCTATCTTGATCGTCTGGATCACGAACGCTTCGAATCACTGACCTTCAACGAAACCCGCATGGGCCTGCTCTACGACCAGCGCACCTTCACCTTTGGCGAGGCTCCGTTGAGTTGGCAGTCACTGATCGAACTGCCGCTGGGCATGCTCACCAGCGGCATGCATTTTCGCCAGTCCATCGACCACAACTTCCACAGCCGTGGCCTGACCCCGCAACCCTTGCTGCAAACCGACGCCGTGCATCAATTGTTACAAGCAGTACACGGCGGCTTTTGCTGCGCGATCATGCCGCTCGACGGTGGTCTGGAAAAACTCACCGATCACCTGCGCCTGCACCCCATCGAAAACGCCCAGACCCTCGCCCCGCTGGGCTTGATCATGCGCCGCGGCGCCCCTCGCTCAGCGTTGGCCGAGGCCTGTTTCGCGCTTTATCAACAATCGCCAATCGCCTCATGATCGACGGCCTCTATCAATAGATCGACACTAGCGATTAGACGCGACAACTTGCCGCGCCTAGTCTTAACGTTGATCAAACCGTCGGTGATGCCATGAACGCCAAGCGTCCAGCCTGCGCGGCGCCAGCAATCGAAACGCCCGCGCCTGCCGCCAGCCAGACCTACAGTTACAGCGATTTACCCCGCGAGGAATCGGCCAGCACTGCGCTGGCCGAGGAAGTCGCGTTGGCGATCGCTTACAACGGCATCAGCCAGGCGGTGATGCTGGTGACGCCGACCGACCTGGAAGACTTCATCGTCGGCTTCAGCCTCGGCAGCGGCATTATCATCGACGCCAGCGACATTTATGACCTGCAACTGACCGGCGCAGGCTCGGCGCAATACGCACAAGTGACTATCGCCAACCGCGCCTTCTGGAACCTCAAGCAGCAGCGCCGGCAAATGGCTGGCACCAGCGGTTGCGGATTGTGCGGCGTTGAAGCGGTCGAGCAAGCACTGCCCGATCTGAAGGTGTTGCCCGGTGCGCCGTTGCCACCGATTGAATGGCTCGACGGTTTGCGTCAGCGCATCAGTGCATTTCAACCCTTGGGCCAGTACTGCGGTGCGGTGCACGCGGCGGTGTTCATGAATGCCAGCGGCGAATTGCTGCTCGGCCGCGAAGACATCGGCCGGCACAACGCCCTCGACAAGCTGATCGGCGGGCTGATCCGCCAGAAGATATCCACAGAAGGCGGACTGGCGATTGTCACCAGCCGTTGCAGCCTCGAATTGATCCAGAAAGTCTTGCGTGCCGGCATCCAGACCCTGGTCAGCCTGTCCGCGCCCACCGGCCTTGCCGTGCAATGGGCCCGTCGACACAACCTCAATCTCATCCACCTGCCGCAGAAAAGTGCGCCGCGGGTGTATAGCCCCGCGATGGAGAATCAAGCGTGAGCCAACATCATCAAGCCGACCAGAAACCTGTCCCGCGCTACAAGCCTTACAAAGGCGCCGCCGGGGGCTGGGGTGCCCTGATCAGTGTGGCCCAGGCCTGGTTGACCAGCGACAACGCGCTGAAAAACCTGCGCATGATGCTCAAGACCAACCAGAATGGCGGCTTCGACTGCCCGGGTTGCGCGTGGGGTGATTCGCCGGAAAGCGGCATGGTCAAGTTCTGCGAGAACGGCGCCAAAGCGGTGAACTGGGAAGCCACCAAGCGCCGCGTCGACGCCAAGTTCTTCGCCAAACACAGCGTGACCTCCTTGCTGGAGCAGAGCGATTACTGGCTGGAATATCAGGGCCGCCTGACCGAGCCGATGGTCTACGACGCCGAAACCGATCGCTACAAGCCGATCAGTTGGGACGACGCTTACACGCTGATCGCCAAGCACCTGCAAAGCCTGCCGAGCCCGGATCTGGCCGAGTTCTACACCTCGGGTCGCGCCAGCAACGAGGCGGCGTACCTGTATCAGCTGTTCGTGCGCGCTTACGGCACCAACAACTTCCCTGACTGCTCGAACATGTGCCACGAGGCCAGCGGTGTGGCGTTGGCGCAAAGCGTTGGCGTCGGCAAAGGCACCGTGACTTTCGACGATTTCGAACACGCCGACGCGATTTTCGTCTGGGGCCAGAACCCGGGCACCAACCACCCGCGCATGCTCGAACCGCTGCGTGAAGCGGTGAAGCGCGGCGCGCAAGTGGTGTGCATCAACCCGTTGAAAGAGCGTGGCCTGGAGCGTTTTCAGCACCCGCAACACCCGATCGAAATGCTCACCAACGGCGACAAGCCGACCAACACCGCGTATTTCCGCCCAGCACTCGGCGGTGACATGGCGCTGCTGCGCGGCATGGCCAAGTTCCTTCTGCAGTGGGAGCGCGACGCGCAGAAGGCTGGCGAACCTGCCGTGTTCGATCACGACTTCCTTAATGCCCACAGCGCTAACGTGCTGGAGTATCTCGGCGTGGTCGATGACACGCCGTGGGAACAGATCGTCGAGCAATCCGGCCTGACCCTCGTAGAAATCGAGCAAGCTGCGCGCATGTACGCCAAGGGCAAGAACGTGATCATGTGCTGGGCGATGGGCATCACCCAGCATCGCCATTCGGTGCCGACCATCCAGGAAATCGCCAACCTGATGCTGCTGCGCGGCAACATCGGCAAACCGGGCGCAGGCCTGTGCCCGGTGCGCGGCCACAGTAACGTGCAGGGCGACCGCACGATGGGCATCAACGAGCGTCCGCCAGTGGCGTTCCTTGATTCGCTGGAACGACGCTTCCAGTTCAAGGTGCCGCGTCATAACGGCCACAACGTGGTCGAGGCGATCCATGCGATGGCCGAAGGTCGTGCGAAGGTCTTTATCGGTCTGGGCGGCAACTTCGCCCAAGCCACGCCGGACAGCCCGCGTACCTTCGCCGCACTGAGCAATTGCGACCTGACCGTGCAGATCAGCACCAAACTCAACCGCAGCCATCTGGCTCACGGTAAAGACGCGCTGATCCTGCCGTGCCTCGGTCGTACCGACATCGACATCCAGACCGAAGGCCCGCAAGCGGTCACCGTGGAAGACTCGTTCAGCATGGTTCACGCCTCCAACGGTCAGTTGCAGCCGCTGTCGAACCAGATGCGCTCGGAGCCATCGATCATCGCCGGCATCGCTGCCGCCACACTGGGCAGCAAACCGGTGGACTGGAACTGGCTGGTGGCCGATTACGGGCGCATCCGCGAACTGATCGCCGACACCATTCCCAACTTCAAAGAGTTCAACGAGAAGATCAAGAACCCGGGCGGTTTCTACCTCGGTAACAGCGCTGGCGCACGCAAGTGGAACACGCCATCAGGCCGGGCCAATTTCCGCGCGAACATGCTGCCCAAGGATCTGGTGCACGAACGCACCCGCGCCACCGGGCAATTGCCGGATCTGATCCTGCAATCGATGCGTTCCCACGATCAGTACAACACGACGATTTATGGTCTCGACGACCGTTATCGCGGAGTGAAGGGCCAACGTGATGTGCTGTTTGCCAACGAGGCGGACATCATTCGTCTGGGCTTCCGGCCGGGGCAGAAGGCTGACATTGTTTCGATATGGGACGATGGTCGTGAACGTCGGGTGAAAGGCTTCACCTTGCTGGCGTTTGATATTCCAGCGGGCCAAGCGGCGGCTTATTACCCGGAAGTGAATCCGCTGGTGCCATTGGAGAGCACCGGGGATGGCAGCCATACGCCGACGTCTAAGTTCATTGCGATTCGGTTGGAAGCGGCGAGTGAGACCGGGTTGATCATGGCCAAATCCGCATAACGCAGTGTCAGTAGCGGCCTATTCGCGAGCAAGCTCGCTCCCACATTGGAATGCATTTCAATGTGAGAGCGAGCTTGCTCGCGAAAGCGGTGGGACATTCAATACATTTCTTCCCGCTCGCACTTTTCAACCGCCCAAAAAAAAGGCCGCTTTTTCACAAAAACGGCCTGTCCGAAGTAGCTAAAGACCGGCAAAAAACAGTTAAGTTCCGGTGAAAAAACAGTAACTTGCAAAGTTGTATACAAGTCGTGTTATTCGTCGGATTTCGATTGTCACGCTTGTCACACAGCCTCAGGATCGGCGCCGTCATCCCTTTGAGGCTCATCTATGAAGTTCTCCTCGATTCTCTTGTTGTCCCTTGGCCTGGTCAGTGGTTTTGCTTCCGCAGGCGGCACCACCGAAGCAGGTGTGGGCGGCGCATTGGGCGGGGTTCTTGGCTCGGTCGTCGGTCAGTCCTTAGGCGGCAATACAGGTTCCACCATCGGCGCAGCCCTGGGCGGCGCGGGTGGTAGTGCAGTCGGCGCCGACAAACGCAGCCGTGGCGAAGCCGCCATCGGTGGTGCGCTGGGCGCAGCCGGCGGTAACGTGGTCGGCCGCAGCATGGGCGGCACCACCGGCAGCCTGATCGGCTCCGCAGCAGGTGGCGGCGCCGGTGGCGCGCTGGGTAACTACATGGGCAACAAGAGTGATGACGACGATCGTCGTTACGACCGTCGCCATGATGATCGTCGCTACTACCGCGACGGCCACCCAGGTCGCGGCCATGCCTATGGCCACCGCAAGCATCACAAGTACTATCGCCACCGTTAAGGCGAATGCTTGAACAAAAATCGCAGCCCGAGGGCTGCGATTTTTTTTGCCTTCTTTAAACCACAAGGTATTCCAGTGCCTGCCGCAGTTCCCCAGGAATCGGCACTGGCTGATTGCTCGCCCGGTCAACGAACACATGCACGAAACGCCCGGCCGCACACGCCTCGCTTTCGCCGACCTTGAACACCGCCAGCTCGTATTGCACTGAACTGTTGCCCAACTTACCGACTCGCAGACCGATCTCGATCAGATCCGGGAAGGCGATCGAGGCGAAGTAATCGCACGCCGAACTGACCACAAATCCCACCACCTCACCGTCATGGATATCCAGACCACCGACCTGTATCAGGTAGGTGTTCACCGCCGTATCGAAGAAGCTGTAGTAGGTGACGTTGTTGACGTGACCGTAGGCGTCGTTGTCGTGCCAGCGTGTGGTGATGGGCTGGAAGTGTGGGTAGTCGGTGCGCTGAGGGGTGGACATGGTTGTGCTGGTTCTCCTGCTTTTCAGTGAGGCCGCTTGCCCTCACCCTAGCCCTCTCCCAAAGGGAGAGGGGACTGACCGAGGTGTTCTCTCGACATACACCGACCTGAGGCTTTCGATTCGAACTCAAATTCTGAAACACACGAAAATCGGCTCCCTTTCCCCTCGCCCCCTTTGGGGGAGAGGGCTGGGGTGAGGGGGATCGATTCTGGCGGCGACATCACATTTGAGCAAACCCCTTCCCTTGCGCCGCCAACTCACCAATCAACCGCGCCGGTTTCCACTGATCGCCCTGCCGCGTCTCCAGCGCCAGCAAGCGCTGATGAATATCCGCCAGCCCTTGCTGATCCGCCCAAGCCATCGGCCCGCCCTTGTCCGCCGGGAAGCCGTAGCCATTCAGATACACCAAATCGATGTCGTGCGCCGACTCGGCAATGCCTTCCTGCAAAATCTTCGCGCCCTCATTGACCAACGCCAGCAAACTGCGCTCCAAAATCTCCTCCGGACCAATCTCGCGGCGCTGGAAGCCCAGCCCTTCGCTGACCTGCAATACCAGCGCATCGACCTCAGGATCGTGCTCAGCCTGACGACTGCCCGGTTCGTAATGGTAATAACCGTTGCCGGACTTCTGGCCGAACCGGCCCATCTCGCACAAACGGTTATCTACCTGAACCTCCGGCGCATCCTGCCCCTTGCCGGCCAACTCGCGTGCACGCCACTCCAGATCGATGCCGACTACGTCGTACATGCGGAACGGCCCCATGGCAAAACCGAAACCTTGCAGCGCTGCGTCGACCTGCTGTGGATAAGCGCCTTCAAGCAACATCTTGCGCGCCTCCAGCACATACGGATGCAACATGCGATTGCCGATAAAACCGTGGCAGTTGCCCGACACCACGCTGACCTTGCCCATGCGTTTGCCCAGCGCAAGTGCTGCTTCCAGAGCGGCCGGCGAAGTCTGCGCGCCGCGCACGATCTCCAGCAGTTTCATGATGTGTGCCGGGCTGAAGAAATGCAGGCCCAACACTTGCTCCGGGCGCCTTGTCGCGGCAGCAATCGCATCGATGTCCAGCGCCGAGGTATTACTCGCCAACAGCGCCTCAGGCTTGAGCAAACCATCCAGCTCACGAAAGATCTTTTGCTTCAGCTCAAGATTTTCGTACACCGCCTCGATCACCAGATCGACATTGCGAATCGCCGCATAATCCGCCGCCGCACTGACTCGCGCCAGACGCGCATCCGCCTCGGCCTGATCAACTCGCCCCTGCCGCACGTTGTGTGCATAAGTCTCTGCCACGGTGGCTAGCGCCTGTTCAAGCATCTGTGGATTGTTATCCACCCACTGCACGCTCACCCCGGCATTGGCCAGGCACATGACAATGCCCCGGCCCATGGTGCCCGCACCGATCACGGCGGCCTGCTGAATATCGAAGGATGTCTGGCTCATGTTGTTCTCTTGTTGGCGATCCAAAGACAGACCTCAACCATAGTCAGCCAACGACGGTTTTTGAAGTTTATTACCGTGATGATCGACATTCAGCGGATGGATGCAGGCGCCCTGACTCCCACAGGATTTATGTTTAATCGAGCAAATGATCGTCAGCCCAGTTCCGGACTTCGGCATAGGGATACTCTTCCAATTCCGCAAACCCGGGAATCGCTCGCGCCTTGAGCTTGGTAAACAGCGGCACACTGATCCCGCACAGAAACCGCGTCACCCGCTCTGCTGTCGGGATGACCCCGGTGTGCTGCTCATGCCTGTGGATAAAATCGCCGCACAGCGCCACAAAGTTTTTATCCACAAGCGCGGGCAACTCCGGCGGTGCCGGCAACCGTGCAACCTGGCCATGACACACCGAGCAATGCCCACACCGCTCAGGCGCATTGCGATCCCCGAAATACTCGGCCAGGCGATAACCCAGACAACGCTCGGTGGCAAAAACTTCAAGCATCGCGTGGATGCGCGCCACTTCGGCCTGCTCATGCCGGGTGAAATAGTCATGCAGCTCAGCGCTCAGGGCATCGCTGTCAAAGTCACTATTCAGCAGGCTGTAGACCTCGGTCATCTGCTTGCTTTCCAGCTCGACCCAGCCCTTTTCCTGAAAGTAATCCAGCGCCTTCACCACTCGATTGCGTTCGGCGGAATATTGCGAATACATCGCCTCGAAATTCACCGTGGCCCAGGTGCGCGCGCGCGCCGAGGTCTGAATGATCGCTGCAACGAAATCCCTGCGCTCACCGTCGAAACGCTCAAGCAGCGCTTCCGGTTCCAGCAGGTATTTGAAACGGTATTCGGCGTAGTAGGCATAGCGCGGCGCGATCAACCCGCGCAGCTCCAGTTGCACCAGCAATGTTTTCAGCGGCAGTGAGCGAATATTGCTCTGATCCGCCAATGGCCCGAGCAGAAACTCCCACTGTCCTTCCGGCACCGAGGCCTTCAGTTCGTCGAGCACATAGCGGATGCCATCACGCTCCGGCGTATCGCCGTAGACGAAGTTTTCCAGCACGTTGAGGCTGTCGCGATTGGCCAATACCAGGCAGTCCGACGGCTGCCCGTCGCGCCCGGCGCGGCCGATTTCCTGACTATAGTTTTCGATGGATTTGGGCAAGTCGAAGTGCACGACATTGCGGATGTCGCTCTTGTCGATGCCCATACCGAAAGCGATCGTCGCAACGATGCAATTGGACTGCCCTGCCATAAAGCGCTTCTGGATCGCCTCGCGTTTGTCGTGGGCTAAACCGGCGTGATAAGCCTCGGCCTGAATGCCGTTGCGTTCAAGGTGTTCGGCGATGTGCTCAGCGGTTTTCTGCAAGGTCACGTAGACGATGCTCGGCTGCCCCGGCCGCTCACTCATCCATTCCACCAGACGCCGACGCTTGTCCTGACCGCGCACCGGTTCGACCAGCAGATTGAGATTGGGCCGGTAGAAACCGGTGGTCACCACATCGTCGGCAGCAATCGCGAATTTGGCCTGCATGTCAGCGATGACTTTCGGTGTTGCTGTAGCGGTCAGCAGCAAGGTTTGCGGGATGTTGAACTGGCGCTGATAGTCCGGCAGCTTGAGGTAATCGGGGCGGAAATTGTGGCCCCATTCCGAGATGCAATGCGCCTCGTCCACCACCAGCAACGAGATCGGTACCTGCTGCAAAAAGTTGCGAAAGCGCTCGTTCTTCAAGCGCTCCACCGAGATCATCAGAATCTTCAACTCGCCCGAACGGGCGCGGGCCATCACGTCATTGGCATCATCGCGACTCTGCGCCGAATCGATGCTGCCTGCGGATATGCCATGACGCTGCAAGAAGGCCAGTTGATCCTGCATCAGCGCCAGTAACGGCGAGACCACCAACGTCAGGTGCGGCAGCATCAGCGCCGGCAATTGATAACAAATCGACTTGCCGGAACCGGTGGGAAAAATCGCCGCCGCCGAACGCCCGGCCAGCACCGCGCTGATCGCCGTCTCTTGTCCGGGTCGAAACTGTGGAAAACCAAAAACCTGTTCCAGGGTGTTGTGCATTCGCTGTCACTCCATTGACTGCTGCCATGCCAACAGCCTAGCGGGCGATCGCAGCGAGTCGAGAAAAGGTCGGGGCCAAATCGATTCGGAATGATACAGCGGATGCCACGAACACCGTGGCACTCTGTGGGAGCGAGCCTGCTCGCGAAGAGGCCAGCCGCCACACCACAAAGCTTAAAAAATCAGGGACGCAACACCGCCACCCGCAACTGCTCATTGAGCATCTGCTCATGCACACCTTGGCTCTTGCTCGCCCACAGCGCATGGGCCGGACTGATGTCGCCAGTGAACGCTGCCGCCAACTGACGCAGATCAGCGACGCTGCGCACACGCGGGCAGAACGGTTGCTCATCACAGCTCTGACTGGCGTTGCGATAGGTGCGCAGCAATCCCTCCCAGAGGCCATCGCGCACGTGGCGAATCGACTTCAATTGCACGTGCGGCACACCGAGTCGCTGCTCAAGCCCTTCTTCATCCAGTGCTTCACTGGCCAACAGGGCTTTGGCGAACATCAACACCTCACCGCGCGAAGCCGTGTCCATGCTCGCCTGGCTGATGAGTGCCTCCGGCCAATCCGTGCGATCGAGACGATCCAACCCCCATGCATTGCCAACGTCCGAGGCCATGGTCAAACGGCAAGTGCTCAGACCGAGCAATAAAATCGCGGCCATTCGTAGCCAATGCATACCTAATTCCCTTTAAGCGCGTGTCAGACGTTTGGAAACGCCCTACAGATTCTGGCGCGCACGATACAGCGGTTTACCGCGAATCGCCTGACAATCACGTAGGAATTATTACGCCTAAGGGTTTTGGCCTGAAAAAGCTGCGAAAACACGTAGGGCATTTCCTCAAACCACGGAAAAACCCCTACGAATACTGTCCATTGCGGCTGTCTTGTCCCACAGAGAAACGCCCTTCTATAGTGGCCGGCGCGGCTGCAAACACTCTGCCGGCCCGCCCCAGCGCCTTCGAACAGGACACGCCTCACCATGATCAACCGCTATCGCCCACTCAAGACTTGCTACAGCGAAAACCCGGTGCTGCTTATCGACAGCCACTCCAGCCAGACTGACCTGATCAATGCCGCCGATCAGCGTTTACGCGCGGCCGGTGATTTGCTGGAAACGCTCTATTGCCTATGTTTCAAACAGGCTGACGTGAAAGATATTCCCAACATCGTCAATGCACTTTATTTGCTGGTACAGGATGGCTGCAACTTGCTTGAAGTCGCCAAACAACAATCATCACAAACAACACACAACTAACTCCTCTACAAATACGGAAACACCAACACTCTTTATTTATACATGCAACTCACACTAACTTGTTCGCTCTTACAAATAAACGAGAGCAACACCATGACAGTTTTAACTATATTTTTTTGCGGCACGGGTTCCAACAAGTTCGATACCGCCCATGAAAACTTCTGGGACGGCGAACTGGTCTCCACACTGGCTGCCAACCATACCGGCCGCGAGTTCGCCGAATGGATCGTCGTCGACGGACCCGGCAGCGGCAACCTGCAAGCTGACGACCTGTTCACCAAGACCAAGGAGTACGGCGTGTCCGGCACACTGTTCGGCAAAGGCTGGGAAGAAAACGTGCGGCACGCCATCAATATCATCAAGGGCGAATGCGACTGGCAGCGCGTACAACTCACCGAGGCCGAATACAACCGCCTCAAAGCCGCCGGTATTCCTATTGACGATGTCAAAGTCGAAGGCTCGTGGATGTGGCGAAAGTACAACTACGGCGACCGCAGCATTACTCAACAGAAGTTACAGGAAGGGATCATCAGAACGTTCCGCAAAGATGGCATTATTCCCACCCGCGTCAATCTGGTGGGTTGGAGCCGAGGCGGCATAAGTTGCCACATGCTGGCCAATGCGATGTTAAAGGACAGCCAACTTAAAAACATTCCGGTGAACATCTTTGCATTGGACCCTGTTCCGGGTATCGGAAACTTCCAGGAAAACCGGGTCAAACTCGGCGCCAACGTCAAAGAATATGTCGCTTTCTATGCCCGCGATGAACGCTCCAAAGGTTTCAGTTGCGTGATCCCGCAGACCGCCACCGGCACCAAAACCAGCGTCTACCCCATGGCCGGCCGCCACGCGACCATGGCCGGCAACGCCACAGCTGACGGTGGCGTGCCTGCCAGCGCAAGCGACCTGAAAACCCTGGTGGAACCTGGCCGTGTGGTCCGTCACTACGCCGAAACCTGCCTCAAGCGCTGGGGCGTACAACTGAACAAAACCCTCAACCTGACCCCAACCGACCTGCAAAACCTCACCAACGGCATCGTCCGCGATGAAGCCCGGTACAAAAGGATGCACAACATCTCCTACACCTACTTCACAGAACTGGATAAAGGCGAACGCTACGTGTCTCTGGGCAGCAAAGGCGTGCCGTTCTCGGCGGTGAAAGGCCCGATCTACGCGCCTGCGACGGGGTTGACGACGAGTGTGCTGGATGTGGCGGCGTATCGGGTTATTGGCTGAAGGCCGTGGGCGCGTGAACGGACGAAAAAACCTACAGCAATGGCCTATCCGCTATTCGTCCCATTCCTACAAACCCAGACTCCCTTGCCGCCTATCGCGGCTTGGTAAGCCAAATCTATAGTCGTGCCTGTCGCTGCCAAATCAGCGGCTCGGGCTTGGTCACCCGATTGGATCGTGTATACGCACGCGCTGTATGCTGCCGGCACTCACTTGCCTGCGGTTTATGGTGACTGTGTTTGGGACACCTTCGGGTGTGCCGGGTATGTGCGCGATCCTCACCGGTTGACCAACCCGAACACAGTCGCCTCCTGTCGCTTGGTCACGATGCGGTGGCTTCTTTCGAAGCAATTGAGGATTAAAAAATGACAACTTGGAATCAATTCACCACCGATCGCTACCGCGCCCTCGAATCCAACCTCACCGACACCAAGCCCCTGATCATCGACACAACGGCCAATCCACAAGACATCCTCGAATGCGCCGTCCAGCGCCTGCGCGCTTCAAGCGACCTGCTAAAAACCCTCTACTGCCTCAGCTTCAAACAAGCCGACGTCGAAGACATCCCCCACATCACCCACGCCCTCTATCTGCTGACGCAGGATGGCTGTGACCTGCTGCAAGTCGCACAGCAGCAGATGCTCAACTGGAAGGCTCCAGCCTGAAATCGAGTGATCGTATCGCTCTTTTACACTCTGTAAGAGCGATCAAAAAAAAGGTAATCAACCATGGGAGCAACCATGAGCAAATTCTTTGATGAGCTGATGGAAAGCGTTATCGAAATGGACGAGATCTTACGCAAAAATCATCGCGATTCAGACTCAAATGCTGACACGAGCGTTTTGACGTTTCAGCAAAAGCAGGCCCATTACGACAAGGTTCGCCGGTCAAACTACTTGGCTAGCCTAAGTATTGAAGGTTTCGAAACCACCCCTGCCGATGCTGAAAAGCCACTTTCCTCACGCATGGAGGTTCTCAAAAAGTACCGGCAAAAACCGGGCTGACTCGAGGAAGCGCTCACGTTTAAGTGGCAGTATTCTAGCTATACAAACCAAAAACAGATGGAATAATGCCACTTAACTTCGTTTTTTCAGGGATCTTACGGCAAACAGCATCCTTCATCTTAAGTGCTATTATTCTGGCAGTTAAGGTTTAAAAATGAAGGAATACTGCCACATGGCCAAGAAAACAGCGCCGCTCTTGCCCTCCACTGCTCGACTTTTGGTCGACCTTGGTGAACGACTGAAGCTGGCTCGTCTACGCCGCAAATTGACGGCCAAGCAGGTCGCCGAAAGGTCAGGCATGTCGCTGACAACCTTGCGCCATCTGGAGTCAGGTGGATCAGGCGTAACCATCGGGGCCTACCTGTCGGTCATGCAAGTGCTGGGGCTTGAAAAGGATCTGAACAAACTGGCTGCAGCCGATGAAATGGGTCGCCAATTGCAGGATGCGCAGTTAATGCCAGCAACACGATCCGCAGCGAAAAAGCCCCAGCGAGTACGAGCAGTCAGTGCGGCAAAAAAGGGCGCATCCGAACACGCCGGGACTTCAAACGTTATCGATGCCGCCACTACCACGAAAATTCCGGCTGACTTCCCATTCAACACACACTCACTCTCCAGCCTTTTGAACAAGAAGAAAAAGGCCGGCCCCCCCGACAGGTGAAGAATGACGCTGATTGCTGTTTATGCAGACTGGGAATCCTTGAAAGGCGCCAGACGCCTCGGATTTCTACACGCAAGGAAAACACGCAACACAACGTGTTCGAATTTGAGTACGACCCGAAAGCGCTGGCCGATCCCGAGTTGAGTTCCATAACTCTAGACCCGCGCATCGGCCCCTTCGAAGGCCGCCAATTCCCCGGCGAACATCAGAGCCGCTTTGGCGTCTTTGCAGACTCAAGCCCCGATCGTTGGGGCCAACTGTTGATGAAACGCCGATTGGAAAGGGACATTCGCGACGGCTTGCTCCCCAGCAACAGCAAGTTGTTCGAATCCGATTACCTGCTTGGCGTCCACGACCTGTTCCGTGTCGGCGCCCTTCGCTACAAACTCAATGACGAAGGCAACTTCCTCGACGACCGCGACGGCGTTGCCGCCCCACCCTTTGTCGAGCTACGCGCGTTAGAGCAGGCAAGTCTCGCCCTGGAAAACGATAGGGACAACACAGCCACCGAGGGCCGCGAATGGCTAAGAATGCTCATCGCACCTGGCGGCTCGCTGGGCGGCGCCAGACCGAAAGCCAGCGTCGTCGACGAGTTCGGCCAACTGTGGATCGCCAAATTCCCAAGTACGAGGGATGACTACGATGTTGGTGGTTGGGAATTTGTAATAAACGCTTTGGCGGTCAACTGTGGTCTACGTGTTGCGACCGGCATGGCCCGACGCTACGCAAGCGATCACCACTGCTTCCTGGTGAAGCGTTTCGACCGAACCGCACGCGGCGGCCGACATCACTTCGCATCAGCCATGACCATGACCAACCGCATCGACGGCGACGACGCCTCAACCGGCGCCAGCTATCTAGAGTTGGCGGAAGTAATCATGGAACACGGCTCGGAACCCAACACCGACCTCCGTGAACTCTGGTCACGAATCGTCTTCAACATCCTGGTCTCCAACACCGACGACCACCTACGCAATCATGGGTTTGTTCTCGATCCTGGTCGGGGATGGCGATTGTCGGCAGCCTACGACATGAATCCGGTGGCGCATGCAGAAGGGTTGAAGCTGAACATCACTGATTCTGACAATGCTTTGGATTTGGAGCTGGCGAGGGAAGTGGCGGAGTATTTTCGGGTTAGCCGCTCAGATGCTGAAAACATCTTTCAACATTTTAAATCTGTAATTAGCCAATGGCCGGCTTTGGCTGGAGCTTTGAGGCTATCGACGCGAGAGCAGGACAGTATGACCACGGCGTTTCGGAACTCTGGGCAATAGCGTCACAAACCCGGACAGCCACCACCGACTCAGATTCTCGACAGCTAAGCCCCCTAGCGCCTTCCAGAACATCGAAAGGTAATTAATCACACGACCTTCACTGGCCATTTGATGGCCATGATCTATATTCGTATTAACCTCAAATTGTGGCGTAGCGATGCATGCACCCAATAATAAATTGCAGATCTAAAAAATCTAAACCTGAGTAATCGGATAAGCGATGGACAGGGAGTTTCAGAATGCCAAGAACAAAAAAGCACAAAGAAAAACTTTCTATATACTTGGCAAAAAACGATCTCGCATCTGACATTGAATTCGTAAAGATTGAAAACTCAACAACGCCTAAAACTGTTGTACTTCCTTCCGGCACAGCAACACTATATATAAAAAAGGAAGCCATACCGCATCCTCCAAAATGGGCGAGCTTTCTTTGCAAAGATCAGGATTTCTCACCCGATATATTTGGAAACAGCAATACCATCGGTGCGCTCCTCGTAATTCGAGATCACGGAAAAATATTTTCTTTAGCATTTGGTTCAGGCTACCACTTACTGATAACAGACAGTATCGAAAGAGACTTTGGGCTTCGCGTAACTTTAAACTCAGTGAGCCCGGAAAAGCTAAGAAGTTTAGATAAATCCAATTATGAAGACAACCCACTAAACTCTAGGAATCAGAGCCCTAAAAACGTAGGCATTTTTGAGCTAGAGATAGACTCCGAAACGGATATGCTTTACGCGATAACTGGCGAGTCTATGGTTGATATCTTCGGAGCTCAAATAACGGGAAGAGACGCACTTGTAATTTGCCCAGAAGTTAGCCTAGAAACGTTGACGGATATTTTATTAGAGGCATTGACACGCTTCAATATGAAGCTTCCAGAAAATTTCGAATGGGTTGATAATGTAAACAAAATAAAAGATACGGATATCGCATCAATACTAGATATGGAGTTAGATGAAAAATTATTAACCGACAAAGATTTTGACCATTTTTGGTTAGGAGAGCCAGAGATTGTAGACTGGGAGTACCAATCGGGATATTCCTTTGACCAGCGCTACAAAACCGCGATACACCCAACGCTCGAAATCAAAGAACTTGCTGCATATATGCAAACTAATAGTGGCGAGAGCATCTGCACCGAAGCTTTGAAGAAACAAGATATATATATAACCAATGAAGAACGCCAAGGTACCAAATCTTGGTCCGCATATCGCTGCCTTTATGCAGAAATAACATACAGCAACGACCAATACATCCTTAGAAATGGCATTTGGTATAAAGTCAACCAAGATTTTGTGCGGCGCATCGATAGCTACCTTAGCGAACTGACCAACTACAAACATACATTGCCGATCTACAACCATGACAGAGAGGATGACTACAACAATCACGTCGTTGCGAATGATTCGAACTATGTGCTTTTTGATAAAAAAACTATTGGCTTGGGTGGAAAACAAGACAAAATAGAATTCTGCGATATTGTACGAAATTTTCGAGATCTAATTCATGTTAAGTATTACCGGAGCTCCAGTACTCTCAGCCATTTATTTTCTCAAGGCTGTGTAGCCGCAGAAGCATTTGTGAGCGATAAAGAGTTTCGAGATAGATTAAACAAAAAACTTCCAGTTGAAATGAAGTTAGTCGATACAGGCTGTCGTCCTGAGTCAAAACAGTTCCGTGTCGTTTACGCCATTGCTATAAACCGAGACATACCAATCAAGCTACCTTTCTTTTCAAAAGTAACCCTCAAAAATGCTTTCAAAACTTTGCGAGCATTAGACTTTGAAGTAAATCTAGCAAGGATTGAAGTAGATCCGGTTCTAGCCTGTAAGAAAAATCATAGAAAGAACAAATAGATTCCTTCATCCACAAAAAAGCCGCCCCTAAAGGCGGCTTTTTCATTCACCACAAACCAATCTTACAACTTCGGCCCTGCAGCCTTGATCGCGTCGCTTACTTCGAACTTCTTGAAGTTCTCGATGAACAGACCGGCCAGTGCTTTCGCAGCCTCGTCGTACGCAGCCTTGTCAGCCCAGGTGTTGCGTGGGTTGAGCAGGTTGGTTTCAACGCCCGGTACGGCCAGTGGCACGTCGAGGTTAATGGTGTCGAGGTGTTCGGTGGCTGCACCGATCAACGCGCCGCTCT
>Ga0213828_1000251_pt1 | contig 56158 bp, 57 predicted proteins | sample MC6MC0897MG_FD_180664 | JGI IMG/M metagenome (GOLD analysis project Ga0213828, IMG submission 180664) | Enriched soil aggregate microbial communities from Iowa State University, Ames, United States - MC6-MC0897-MG | ecosystem: Environmental > Terrestrial > Soil > Unclassified | place: USA: Iowa...
CGCGTGCTGCTCGGCTTCACCGATTCCGACGAACAGCTGATGCGCGAGCTGATCCTCGATCACCTGCACAGCCTCTAGCGTAAGCGGCAGCACTACACGTCGCATTCCACGGCCTCGCGCGCGCGCGATGGGAATCTGGACCGGACCCATCAGCCGGTGCATCCGTGTCCTCTTTTACCGCCATCGAAGTCGATAAACTCCCGGCGCCTGACATCTTCAAGCAGCGCACGTTCGAGGAAATCTACGCTGCGCGCCTGGCTGAATTCCGCCGTCTCTGCCCTGAGTACACCGCCCTGGTCGAGTCCGATCCGGTCATCAAGCTGCTGCAGGCCGGCGCCTACAGAGAGATGGTCAAGGATGAGGAATTCAATCAGCGCGCTCGCGGCCTGCTGCTGCCCTATTCCAAGGGCGCCGATCTGGACAACCTCGCTGTGCCGTTCGGCGTGCAGCGCAAGCTGCTGACACCGGCAGATCCGAAGACCAATACCCCAGCCATCTACGAGAACGACGCCGCGTTTCGTCGCCGCATCCAACTGGCACCGGAGAGCCTGTCGGTAGCCGGCCCCGAGGGCGCTTACATCTTCCACACGCTCTCGGCGCATCCGGACGTGCTTGATGCGAGCGTGGCCAGCCCTTCGCCGGGCAAGGTCGTGGTCACGGTCCTGTCGAGGCAGGGCAACGGCACGCCGTCGGCGGATCTGCTCAGGACCGTCGAAGCGGCGCTGCTCAACGACAACGTGCGCCCCCTGACCGACTACGTGACCGTCGCCCCGGCTATCGTGAAGCCGTTCGAGATCCGGGCGCGGCTGGTCACGTTCAACGGTCCCGATAGCGCCTTGGTACTGGCCGAGGCGCGACGCCGGGTTACCCAGTTCCTGCAGCAGACCCAGCGCTTGGGGCGCGATGTGCCGCTGTCGGCGCTCTACTCGGCCTTGCATGTCGATGGCGTCCATCGCGTGCAGTTGCAGGCGCCCACGGCGGATATGCCGGTGGATCCGCAGTCGGCCCCGTTCTGCACCAGCGTGGTGATCGAGCACGGAGGCACCGATGCCTGACGCCCGTTCCCTGCTCCCGCCGAACTCGACGCCGCTAGAGCGCGCGGTAGAGCGTGCCGACGCCCAGCTGTCAGCCGTTCCCATGATTCACGACACGCTCTGGAACCCGTGGAACTGCCCTGCCGAGTTCCTGCCGTTTCTTGCGTGGAGCGTGTCCGTGGACACGTGGGACAGCAACTGGCCCGAGCGTATCAAGCGCGCCCGCATTGCAAGTTCTTTACAGATCCAGCGTCACAAGGGCACTGCCCAGAGCATCGCCGACCTAGTGGCCAGCTTCGGCGGCCAAGTCCAGATCCGCGAGTGGTGGCAGTCCACCCCACAGGGCCAGCCGCACACCTTCGAACTGTTTCTAACCATCAGCGGCGACGGCGGCCAGGACTCATCGGCCGAGTTCGTCCACCAGATCGTGGACGCCGTGAACCGCACCAAGCCCGTGCGCTCGCACTTCACATTCACCCAAGGCATTCAGGCCGACAGCCAAGTCGGAACCGTCGCAGGTGCCCAAGCGGCGGTCTACCGCCGCCTGACGATGACCGGAGATTGACCCCCACATGCGCATGAAGATCACCACCGCAGGCCGCGCCAAGCTGGTGAACGACCCCAATACCGGCACCAGCACGGTGCTGATTTCCCACATCGGCCTCACTGCCACGGGCTTCACGCCGACTGCGGCAATGACGCAGCTGCCGGGCGAGTTCAAGCGGATGACCAGCTTTGGCGGTAAGTCGGTCGCCGCCGATACGATCCACGTCACCCTGCAGGACAGCGGCGCGGAGAAGTACACGCTGCGTGGTTTCGGCCTATACCTGTCCGATGGAACGCTGTTCGCCGCCTACGGCCAGGCCGACGCGATCATGGAGAAGGCGAGCATTTCCACGCTGCTGCTGTCGGCCGATGTGGTGCTCGCCGATATCGACACCGCGCAGATCAAGTTCGGCAGCACGGAGTTCCTGAACCCGCCGGCCACCACCGAGGTAGCCGGCGTGCTGGAGCTTGCCACCGACACCGAAACCGCCACGGGCAGCGACACGACCCGAGGCGTTACGCCGCGCGGTTTGAAAGCCACGCTAGACGGCCGCTTCGGCGCCGGTGCGCCTACCCCCTTTGCCAAAACGCTGCTCGCCTTGGCAACCGCCGCGGCCATCCGTACCAGCCTGGAGTTGAAGGGCGCGGCCCTGAAGGACATGGGCCATGGCAAGGGCTTGGATGCAGACACGCTAGATGGCCTCCACGCGTCCGACTTCCCGCAGGTCGGTGAGGTCCAGACCTCGTACCCGATGGCCACGAACAACTCCCAGAAGCGCTGGATCAAGCTGGGCACGCTCATGTGGTCCGGCAGCGGCGCGAGCATCCTCATGCTTGAGGTCACCTGCGGCGGCATTGGCGGTCGCCGCTTCGTGACCGACTTCGTATCAGCGTCGGCGCGCGGGTACGACACCTGGCTCACGGCGCTCACGCCGGCCCATGCAGATGCGATGGTCTATCAAGCACGGCTGGGGGCCACTGACGCCCTCAACGACGGCGCGCGCTTTGGGCTGGTCCTGATGCGGAACGGCGCCGGGGACTCGACCGGCGTTGAACTGTGGATGATGCAGGGCATCTACAACCACGGCCATCGCGTGCGTCCAGTGAATGTGTCCAACACCACCTACCACGGCGTGAAGGAATTCCTGACCGCCGAGCCGGCAGGCATCGTCTACGCCACGGTCGAGCCGGTTGCCTCTGCATCGGATCTGCGTCGGCTCGTGGAATCCACGGAAAGCCGCTGGGGGCGCCGCCAGACCTTTGCGCTGGGCCTCACCCTGCCTAGCGAGCAGACCATCGACCTGGGCGCGTCCGGGGGCACCCTGCGCGGTACTGACACCGGCAGTGTGGTGATGGCTGCGGGTGCCGGCGAAACGGGTGGCTTCGTTTACCTGCGTCCCAACGGCACCAGCAGTGCAGTCGGCCAGCTGGTCGTCTACAAGAACGGCTCCGTCGAGATGGTATCGGCGCGCGTCGGCGTGGGTGGCGGCACCGCTGACGGTAGCGTGCTGCTGGAATTCAACTCCCAGCGCCCATGGCAGTTCCGGCAGCTGGGCAAGGATGGCGACACCGCGCTGGAACTGTTCGATACGTCGGGCGGTAAGCAGTTCCGGCTGACCAACACCAGCAACAGCCGCTCGATCATCTTCAATTCTTCAGCCGGCCTGGTCGAAGCACCCGAGTTTCGAGGGATGCTCAACGGAAACGCGAGCACGGCCACCAAGCTGAGCGCTGCGCGAACGATCAACGGGATTGCGTTCGACGGTACCGCCAACGTCGTGACGCCCCAATGGGGTGCGGTGCGCAAGGTGACCATCGGCGCCACCGCCAAGGACATGAATGGCGGGGCGAACATGACGTGGACGCTCGCGGAGATCGGTGCAGGCTCTGCTGCAGACGTCGCCGCACGGGTTGCCTACATGCCTCCGACCACCAATGACGATGCGTGGATCGATACGTGGAATGTGCTGCGCATCAACAGGCAGGGAAATCCCAATCCAACGACCATGCCCGCGCAGTACACCATCGCGTGGTCGCTGCCGGCCTATGACAATTCTCGTGGCTTGGCTCTTGCCTGTGACTATGGCGGCGGCAATCGATCCTGGATGCGCTCCCGCCGCGATACGGCACCAGCCGATCAGCGATGGAAGGCGTGGTGTGAGCTGTGGACCGAGGCCAACTTCAATCCCGCGACCAAAGCCGATCTTTCGGGGGCTGATTTCAGTGGGGCAGTTACTGCGCCGGCGTTCAAGGCTGTCACCAACGCATACATCGGCGGCCCGAAGTACGCCGTGCTCGCGCCTGACGCAGCAGACGGCGAGGTGTTGCTGCGACCGAACGGGGGCGGATCGGTCGTCGGCCAGCTGAGTGTCACCAAGGCTGGGGTGCGTTGGGACGGGAAGGGCATGTGGCATTCCGGCAACTTTGAGCCGGCCGTCAAAGCTGACCGAATTCCCGGTCAGATCATCATGTTCGCTGGCAAGAGCGCACCCAGCGGCACGCTGATCTGTAACGGCGCAGCGGTGTCGCGTACGACCTATTCCGCATTGTTCGATGCGATTGGCACGCTGTACGGCGCTGGCGATGGGAAGACCACATTCAACCTTCCGGCGATGGCCGAGGGCACCGTTGTGACACACACGCAGACCCCCGCTTCTGTGGGCACCGTCACGGCGGGTGAGGTGATTCGTCACGCGCACACTGCGAGTTCGGCCAGCGCCGGCAGCCACACCCACACCGTCACTGTCGCCGGCGGTGGCGCCCACTCGCACAGCGCCAGCGCGGCAGCGGCCGGTGAGCACGCCCATGGTGCATGGACGGACCAGCAGGGCCACCACGGGCACACCGGCGGCACGTCTGCGGTCGGCGATCACCAGCACTTGACCGCCTATGCCGAGTCCGGCGCGCAGTATCCATGGGGCGCCGACTACGGGCAGCACATGGGCTCGCGTGGCAACATCGACTACGACAATCCCTGGCCCTACACCAGCCCTGCCGGTGGCCACGCGCACAGCTTCACCACCGACGGCGCTGGCGCGCATGGCCACAACATCGGCATGAACAACGCCGGCAACCACACGCACACCGTCTCGGTCGCCCAGGTAGGTGACCACGGGCACAGCGCATCGGCTGCGGATGCTGGCGCACACACGCACGGGATCACCGTGGCCAGCACCGGCGGTGATCGCAACCTGCCTGCTGGCCTGCGAATGATCTACTGCATCACTTTCTGAGGAACCGAGCATGTCCAACGAACCCCACTTTGCACACGCCTTTGATCCAGCCACCCGCGCGCACATGGGCACGGTGCGCCTGCAGCCCTCGCCTGATGGTGCCTGGCATCTACCCGACGGCACCACGGACGTAGCTCCCAAGCAGGCCGCTGGCACGTGCCAGGCGCTGCGCCTTTCCGACGACGGCACGCGCTGGGAGGTGGTTGCCGACTATCGAAACCGCATGCTGTGGGCAACGAGCACGGCGATGCCGATCCCTAACCGGCTCGCGCTCGGCGAGCCATTGCCCAATGGCGTCACTCTGGCCGAGCCGTTCAGGCTCGACGGAACCACGCCGCAATGCAATGCGTGGGACGCCGACCGACGCGAGTGGATCCTGCTGCCCGACTACAGCGGCCGGCCGATCTGGAAGAAGGCCGACGGCAGCTTCGCGGCGCCACTTCAGCGCGGGCAAGAGTTGCCCGCTGCCTTGACCGACCATGCACCGCCCTCTGACCGCATTGCGCCGATCACCTACGACGACGGCACCGGCGAATGGATCACAGTCGTGATTACCGAGCCGATCAACGAGCCGCCGGCAGAGTCGGCTTGATTCGCGCGCTCCCGATCTGAGCCGGCGCGGTTGTAGCGGCCGTATCTACCGCCTGCGCTACGTGCGCGCGCGAGGGGCCGCCGGGAACATGGGGACATGGATAGTGCCCTGCCCCAACAGATCAGCAACCTGCTCCGCGACGGAGTAGTGACCGAGGTCGATTACGACCAGCACCGTTGCCGCGTGCAGACGGGTGAAGCACACACCGACTTTCTTCCGTGGTTCAGCGCCGCCGCCGGCGAGTTGCGCACCTGGGCGGCGCCGAGCAGCGGCGAACAGGTGGCGCTGCTGTGTGGCGACGGTGACCTGGCCAACGCAATCGTGCTGCGCGGCCTGTATTGCGAGCAGTTCCCGGCGCCCTCGGCCAGCCCCAACGTGACCCTGATCCAGTTCAAGGATGGCGCCGTGGTCAGCTACGACCACGACGCACACGCTCTGTCAGCCGTACTGCCCGCCGGCGGAACCATGGCCATCACTGCCGATGGTGGAACCACGATCACCGGCCCGGTGACCATCAAGGGCGCCACCAGCATCGACGGCACGGTGACGGTCACCGGCAAGGTTGAGGTGTCCGAGGACGTGATTGCCGCCGGCGTCAGCCTGACCAAACACAAGCACACCGCCGTGCAACCGGGCAGCGGCACGTCGGGGCCGCCGGCATGATCGGCATGGATGGCCGCACCGGCGCCTTCAGCGACGACCTGGCGCACCTGCGCCAGTCCATCAACGACATTCTGACCACGCCCATCGGGTCACGCCTGCAGCGCCGCGACTACGGGTCGCTGCTACCCGAGTTGATCGACCAGCCGTTCAACGATGAAACCCGCCTGCGGCTGTTCGGCGCAACCGCCACTGCGCTGATGCGCTGGGAACCGCGCATCAGCCTGACCCGCATCGACCTGGCCCACGGCGACGTGGCCGGTTCGTTCGTCCTCGACCTTCAGGGCCAGCTGGCCACGCCGAGCGGCGCATCGCGCAACACACGCCTTTCCGTACCACTCCGCTTCCACACCCCCTAACCCAAGGAGATGCCCATGGCCGCCAGCGGCTACCACCACGGCGTTCGCGTCATCGAAATCAACGGCGGCAAACGTCCTATCCGTACTATCTCCACTGCCGTTATCGGCGTGGTCTGCACTGGTGAGGACGCAGACAAGGACGCTTTCCCGCTTGATCGGCCGGTGCTCATTACCGACGTGCTGAGCGCCGTGGGCAAGGCCGGCATGACCGGCACGCTGCGCTCGACCCTGCAGGGCATCGCAGACCAGGGCAACCCAGTTGTGGTTGTCGTGCGCGTGGCCAGCGCCGGCAACGACACCGACACCACGGCCAAGGTCATCGGCGGCGCCGATGGCGGCTCCTACACCGGCCTGCATGCGCTGCTGGTTGCACAGGCCCAGCTGGGCGTGCGTCCCCGCATCCTGGGCGCGCCGGGGCTGGACACCCAGCCCGTGACCGCCGCGCTGATCACCATCGCCAAGAAGCTGCGCGGAATGATCTACGCCAGCTGCGCGGCCAGCGCCACGGTGTCGGAGGCCATTGCCTACCGCGAGCAGTTCGCGGCCCGCGAGCTGATGCTGATCTATCCCGACTTCATGGCGTTCAACACCGCCACCGCATCGACCGGCATGGCCTACGCCGTCGCCCGAGCGCTGGGCGTGCGCGCCATGACCGACCAGCAGCAGGGCTGGCACAAGTCGCTGTCGAACGTACCCGTTGCCGGCGTGACCGGCATCAGCCGCGACGTGCATTGGGATCTGCAAGACCCGAACACCGACGCCGGTTTGCTCAACGCCGGCGACGTCACCACGCTGATCAACTCCAACGGCTACAAGTTCTGGGGTTCGCGCACCTGCAGCGACGATCCGTTGTTCCAGTTCGAGACGGCTACCCGTACTGCGCAGATCCTGGCCGACACAATCGCCGAGGCGCAGCAGGTCTACGTCGACAAGCCGCTGCACCCGACCCTGATCCGCGATCTGCTGGAGAGCATCAACGCCAAGTTCCGCGAGCTGGTCTATGCCGGCTATCTGATTGGCGCCAGCGCCTGGTACGACGACGGCGCCAATCCGAGCCAGTCGCTGGCCAGCGGCCAGCTGGTGATCGACTTCGACTACACGCCGGTCCCGCCGCTGGAAAGCCTGCAGCTGAACCAGCGCATCACCGACCGCTACTTCGCCGACTTCCCGGCCCGCATCAGCGGCTAAGCCCGCATAAGGAATCTCTGCCATGGCTCTGCCCAGCAAGCTGAAAAACCTCAACCTGTTCAACGATGGCCTGAGTTACATCGGTCAGGTCACCGAATTCAAGCTGCCCACCCTCACGCGGAAAATGGAGGAATACCGTGCCGGCGGCATGCTCGGCCCCATCGACATCGACCTGGGCCAGGAGAAGATCGAGGCCGAGTGGAAGTGCGGCGGCCTGATGCTCGATGTGCTGCGCCAGTACGGCGCCGTGTCGCACAACGCGGTTCAGCTGCGCTTCGCCGGCGGCTACCAGCGCGAAGACACCGGTGAGGTTGATGCGGTGGAGATCGTCATCCGCGGCCGCCACAGCGAGATCGACGCAGGCACCGGCAAGGTCGGCGACGACACCGAGTTCAGCGTCAAGACCTCGGCCAGCTACTACAAGCTGTCGGTCAACGGCCGCACCGAGATTGAGATCGACCTTATCGGCATGGTGTTCATGGTCAACGGCGTTGACCGCCAGTCCGCCCTGCGCCGCGCCATCGGCGCCTGATCCTTCCCCCCAGCCCGGCCGCAACGGCGGCCGGGCCATTCCTGAGATAGACGCACATGAACCACAACACCGAAGCCACCGACACCATCGACCCGAACGTGATCGTGCTGGAAACCCCGATCAAGCGCGGCGAGGAAGTCATCCGCTCGATCCGCCTGCGCAAGCCTTCGGCCGGCGATCTGCGCGGCATTAAGCTGCATGACCTGGCCCAGATGGACGTAACCGCGCTGACGACCGTCCTGCCGCGCATCAGCCAGCCACTGCTGACCCTGAACGACGCGGCCAAGCTGGAACCGGCGGACCTGGTCGAAGTCGCCCGTGTGATGAGTGATTTTTTCGTGCCGAATGCGGAGAAGGTGTCCCCGACGGCGTAGACGACCTGATGGCCGATATCGCGGTGATCTTCTCTTTCACCCTCACCGAGCTATCGGCCCTCTCCCTGTCTGAATTGATCCAGTGGCGCCAACGCGCCTATGAACGAAGTGGAGCACAGCAGTGATACAGTCCGCCCATGGCCACCTTCCTCGCCCTCGTATTTGCCCTGTTCCTGCTGGCTTCGGTCGGCGGGCTGCTGGTGTGGGCCTTCAGTGCCGGCTGTCGCTTCCTGGCCGCGCTCGTAGCGGATCCGACGGACAGCACAACGCCGTAGCGCGTGCAGCGGTTGTCATCGCATGAGCGGTGGCAACCTTCGCCTGCAGGTGGTGCTGGAAGCGCTCGACCGCGCCAGCGCCCCGTTCAAAAAGATCATGGCGGGCAGCAAGGGACTTTCCACCGCGCTGCAGGAACAGCAGGGCAACCTGCGACGCCTCAATGCCGCCCAGCGCGACGTAAGCGCCTACCGCCAGCAGCGACAGGCTCTGCGTGCCACCGAGAAGGGGCAGCTTGCCGCGCAGCAGCGCGTCGCTGAGCTCGCCCGACAGATGGCGGCCGCCACCAGCCCTTCGCGCCGTCTCACCCGCGAGTTCAGTCAGGCTCGCACCGCCGCCGGGCAGCTAAAGAGCCAACACCAGCAGCAGTCCGTCGAGCTGCAGCGCCTGCGCAGTGGCCTGGACCGCGCTGGCATCAGCACGCGGCAGCTGGGCGCACACGAGCGCAAGCTGCGAACTGACATTGCCGCCGCCTCTCAGCAGATGGAGGCGCAGCGCACGCGCCTGGCCGCGCTCGATGCGGCGCAGGCCCGTAGCCGGAAGATCCACAGCGCCGGCATGAACGCTGCCGCCCACGGTACGGGCGTGGCGCTGGCTGCCTTCGGCGCGCTTCGCGCGCAGACGTTGCCCATCGCGCAGGCCATGAGCTTCGAGTCGGCCATGGCAGACGTGAAGAAGGTGGTGGATTTCGACACGCCCGACGGCTTCGAGAAGATGGGCCGCGACATTGAGGAACTGTCGCGTCGCCTGCCGATGGTGCCCACCGATATCGCCAAGATCGTCGCGGCGGCTGGCCAGGCCGGCATCGCCAGCAACGAGCTGACCCGCTTCGCCGAGGAAGCGGCCAAGATGGGCGTGGCATTCGACACCACGGCCGAGGACGCTGGCCAGACAATGGCCACGTGGCGCACAGCGTTCCGCATGGGCCAGGACGACGTGGTCGTGCTCGCCGACAAGATCAACTACCTGGGCAACACTGGCCCGGCCAGCGTCCAGAAGATCAGCGAGGTGGTGAACCGCATCGGTGCGCTGGGTGAGGTGGCCGGCCTCGGCAGCGGGCCGCTGGCGGCGCTGGGTGCCACCGTCGCGGGTATGGGCATCGAGTCCGAGGTTTCGGCCACCGGCATCAAGAACATGCTGCTCACGCTTTCGTCGGGCGAGGCAGCAACATCGCGACAGGTGGCATCGTTCGAGAAGCTGGGAGTGAAGGCCAGCGAGATGGCCAAAGCCATGCAGGACGATGCAGGCGGCGCCATCCTGCACGTCCTGGAGAAGTTGAAGCAGCTGCCGAAGGCCGAGCAGGCCGCAACGATGACGCAGCTGTTCGGCCGCGAATCCATCGGCGCGATCGCTCCGCTGCTGACCAACCTCGATCTGCTGAAGGAGAACATCGGCAAGGTCACCGACGCGCAGAAGTACGGTGGTTCGATGAACGCCGAGTACGCCGCCCGTGTGGGCACGGCCGAGAATGGGGTGGTGCTGCTGAAGAACAGCGCCACCGTGCTTTCGCAGCGGCTCGGCAAGACCCTGTTGCCCACGGTCAAGGAACTGGCTGCGCGCGTGGCTAAGGTCGCCGACCGGATGTCCGAGTGGGTGACCAAAAACCCGCAGCTGGTGGCCACCATCGCCAAGCTTGCCATCGGCGGCACCGCGCTCGCTGCTGCCCTCGGCAGCCTGCTGGTCGCCGGCGGCGTGGGCGCGATGGCGTTGACGCAGATCCACAAGGCCGTCCTGCTGCTCAGTGGCGGCGGCGGTGTCAAACAACTGGTCGGCCAGGTGCTGACGCTAGGCGGCCGCGCATTCCCGATGCTGCTCAACGTCGGCCGCATGCTGCTGCCGTTGCTTGGCGGCATCAGCCTGCCGGTGCTGGCCATCGGCGCAGCCGTGGCCGTGGTCGCTGCACTGGTGTGGAAGTACTGGGAGCCGATCAAGGCGTTCATGATCGGCGTGTGGCAGGGCGTGTTCGACGTAGTGAACCCGATCATGGCCGAGCTGATGACCGCGCTTGAACCGCTAGGGCCGGTGTGGGCGCAGGTATCCGATGCGATGGGCAAAGCCTGGGCGTGGGTGCAGAAGCTCCTCACCCCGTTCAAGGCCACTAGCGAGCAGCTGCAGGGCGCGACCACCGCCGGGCGGGGCTTCGGCCAGGTGCTGGGCCAGGTGCTGACCGTCAACCTGCGCATGGCCGTGGTCGCCGTTGGCTGGCTGGTCAAGGCGTTCACCACGCTGCTGCCGATCATCCAGAACGCCGTGGGCGGCGCCTGGACGTACCTGCAGGGCGCATGGCAGCTGATCGTCGGCCTGTTCACCATGAACGGCGACAAGATCCGCTCGGGCCTGACCGCCATGTGGCAGGGCGCCAACCAGATCCTGATGGGGTGGCCGGCCAAGATGATGCAGGCCGGCATCGACATGGTGCAGGGGCTGGTCAACGGCATCGTGTCCAAGGGCAGCGCCGCGATGGATGCGGTGGCCGGCATCGCGTCGGGTGTCATGGACCGCTTCAAGGGCCTGCTGGGCATTCACAGCCCGTCGCGCGTCTTCGCCCAGTTCGGCGACTTCACCATGCAGGGCTTGGCCGGCGGCATCGACCGCAGCCAGAGCGAGCCGCTGCAGCAGATGACCAACGTCGGTGATCGCATCACGCACGCTGGCGCCGGCATGGGCGAACGGATGCAGCGGGCAGGAGTGAGCGAGAGCGCTGCGTCGGCCCACCGAGATCCTCTGCGTCCAGTTGCCGCCGGCGGCGAGCGCGTGACACGGATCGGCACCGATATGACCCAGCGCCTGCAGGTGCCCGGCAGCGGCACCGCGACGCCGGCCAGCCCGCTTGATGAACTGCGCGAGCGGCGGATCGCTCGCGTAGCCAGCACTGCCGAGGCAGCACGCGCCGCTGCCGGCCGCGACAAGCTGCGTCAGGCATCCACCGGTTTCGCTCTGGGTGCCGCTGTACTGCCCGTCATGGCTGCTGCAGCGCCGGTGGTTGCACCGGCTGCGGCGACGGCCGTAGCGGGCGGCGCAGGCGCTCCCAGCTACAACATCAACATCCACCCGCCGGCCGGCGCGGACTCGCGGGAGATCGCGGATCTGGTTCGGCAGGCTATCGAGCAGATCGAGCGCGAGAAGGTCACCCGTCGCGGTGCCCGGCTCAGCGACTAAGGACCACCGCCATGATGATGACCTGGGGCACATTCGTGTTCTCCCTTTCCACCGCCGCCTACGGCGAACTGCAGCGCCAGATGACGTGGCGCCACGCCAGTAGCGAGCGAGTGGGCGCCCGCGCTGCCCGGCAGTACGTCGGCCCCGGCGACGACACCATCAGCCTGCAGGGCACCATCGCGGGCGAACTGGTGGCTGACCTGCAGGTGCTGGACAAGCTGCGCGAGTTGGCCGACCAAGGCAGACCGCAGGCGCTGGTGGAGGGCACCGGGCGCGTCTACGGCGCCTATCTGCTGACCAGCCTGAGCGAGACGCGACGCGAGTTGTTCAGCGATGGTTCGCCCCGCCTGATCGACTTCCAGATGCAGCTGGAGAGGGACGACGACGGCGCAGGCGAGGCCATCTCATGAGGGCCACCCCGTATCCGATTCCCGCATGGCGCGTTGTGCTCGACGGCAAGGATCTGACCGACCGGCTGGCACCACGCCTCCTGGATCTGTCGCTGACGGAAAGCCGGGGCGATGAAGCCGACCAGGTGGATCTGCGCGTCCATGACCACGACGGCATGCTTGCCCTGCCGCGTCGTGGCGTAACCCTGCAGGTGGCCATCGGGTTCGAGGGCAGCGGCCTGTTCGACAAGGGGACGTTCAAGGTCGATGACGTGGAGCACAGCGGCTCCCCCGACATCATCACCATTCGTGCGCGTTCGGCCGATCTGACCGGCGCTGTCCGCCGGCGCCGCGAACGCAGTTGGCACGACACGACCCTGGGCGACATTCTCGGTGCCATCGCTGGCGAGCATTCACTGCGGCCAGCAATCGCCGCGGATCTGGCCAGCATCGCAGTGCCGCACCTCGACCAGGCCAACGAAAGCGATATCAACCTGCTTACTCGGCTGGGCAGGCGCTTTGACGCCGTGGCGACCGTCAAGGCCGGGGCGCTGATTTTTGCGCCCATCGGCGCCGGCACGACCGCCAGCGGCCAGCCGCTGCCCGGCGTCCAGATCACCCGCACCTCGGGCGACCAGCACCGCTACAGCGTTGCCGACCGGGAGAAGTACACCGGCGTGCGCGCCTATTGGGGCGACCGCAAGGCAGCACGCCGCACGGGCGTGCTGGTGGGCACGCCCGACAACGAGAAGAAGCTGCAGGCCACCTACGCGACGGCGGAGGAGGCCCGTCAGCACGCGGAGGCCGAGTTCAAACGACTGGATCGGGGCACCGCGCAACTGAGCTACCGGCTCGCAGTGGGTCGCGCCGATATTTACCCGGAACAAACGGTGACGGTCAGCGGCTTCAAGCCCGAGATTGATGGCACCGATTGGCTTGTTGCCAAGGCTACCCACACCATTGATGGAGTTGGTGGCTTCGTGACAGCTTTGACACTTGAACGAGCCTAGAGGCTGTCGGTTGTAAAGGAGTATGCGTGTCGCCCTGGCCCTGTGTGCGTCCCAACATGGAAGGTAACTCTGGTTCCTAGCGTCAGGAATGGAGAGATAAACTCAGCGGCACTCTGTAGAAAGGCTGTGCGCCCAACAAGCGACTCGCCGGGGTTCGGAACAAAGTAGACGCTCCATTCAGTTGCACCGTGTTCCGCCATCCTTCTTAGAATTGCCTGGGCGATTGCCTTTTTGCTTTCGGACAAAAACTGCACACTCGCGACGAGCACAACCTCGGACGTGTTGTCCGAGGTAGTCCTTATTCCGACCGACGCAAACTCACTTGTTAGATTCAGGTCACCACCGACCGCCCTAAGGATGGTCTGATAGTCATCCATCATCAGGTTAGCAACGAGCGGCCCGTCGCTCATATTCTTGCCGCTTAAGACGCTGCCCCTTACTGTTGACCAGAAACTTGGCCCAATCCTCTTGGGGAGTACATGCTCCGCCTGAAGGGCATCGGTGATCGTTTGATCGTTTACCTTTAGCTTCAGCCTAGTTTTCGCATTGGCTACGAAGGTTGAGAGTGTGTACATGCCGAAGTCACGCACACCTGCCTCACGCCGAATTTCCATCACAAGTTCTGGCTGGGGCTTCTTGCCAGCCTTCCCCCGAGTGTCTAGCCACCAGTCATCCTTGACATCTGATGTGACAAAGATCACGGCCTCTAACTTTTCGTGCCGGCAGTGATCAAGCAAACCCGACCACACCATATAATCGCCATATTGCCGTTGGTATATCAGCCCATCAACTAGATGCGTTCCTTCTTTTTTTCCGTCCAGATGACCAGGGCCTAGGCCAGTCTCATATCGCTGCTTAGCGATGGCTTCGGCTGCGTTGACTTCCACCTGATCGGTAGGCCTTAGACCAGCCCGTCCCGCAAGCAGTCCTTCCAAGAAGTCGCGAATTTCGTCATCTTGGTTAGGAGCGATGTAGTTCGCCCGCTCCTTGCGCGCGATGGCGTAGAGCTCTTTGGCTTTAGCCTCAATCTCGTTGAATGTGTCAGACAGCTCCTGCCAGCACGCACGCTTTGTGACCTTTTCCTCAGTCACAACGGCCTTGAACTCGATGAAAGCCGTTTTAATGTCCCGCTCCATCTTCTCGGCTGCCTCAAACTCATCGCGCAGAGTATTCAAGCGATTGCTGTGGTACTCGACCAGCACATGGTAAGGAACCCATACCCGCTCCTGGACCTTACGCAGGACGTCGATGATCTCCTTACGCGACGTTGCAGGCATTCGATAGAGACCGAGGAGCACATTCGTGTCAAGCGCGATCGTGGCATTTTTCCACAAGCGCGAAACATCCTTCTCACTTGGCTCAAAGTATCCAGAGAATTCGTCTCTCATCACTCACCATTGTTCTTTTGCTGTTCGGAAGCCTGCAGGACAGGCAAGGGAGGTTGAGTCAGGGCAGACACACGATACATCTCGGACCGAGGATCTTCACAACGGCGTTCTTCGGCCATTAGTGGGACCAAGGACGTACTAATTAAATGCCAGATAGCTAGAGCATGTACAACTGCGGTTCGAACGGTCTGAAGAACCGTCCTTCGGGGTAAAACTGATGGGTCTAGTGCCGGCATCGTCCATTGGATTCGCACGTCGCCCGTGAATACCTGGCCGATCACGGCCCCATCAAAAACGGTCTGACCCTTGCAAATGCACGTCGCCACACCACGCTCCACACCATCACCGCAACTCATAATCCATCACACCGTTTAACGCGCCACACCGGCGCCTCTTGCGGGTTGGATTAGCGGCCTGAATAGCGCGCGGCGTGAGCCTTATCGAACGGCTTTCTTCGATCCTTTAGGCGCCTTGACAACGATCTTCTGTCCACGCAGATCCACGTCACCGCTGATCTGCTGGCCAATGCTGGTGTTCTCGAAGGTTGTACGGGGCGCGGCCGCTGTCGCCGCTGGGCTGATTCCGCCAAGCGCAGCCAACGCAGCTGCGCGTGCCGGTGCTGACGCATTGCGCCAGGTATCCAGCAGATCGGCATCGGCTTCGGTCAACCGATCACGACGACCGACCAGCACATAGGTGACGTCCATACCGAGTTCATCAGCGGCAGCGAAGTACGCCCCACCCGGTACATGTGCGTCTTGCTCGAACAGGATCTGCGTGCGCTTGGCAACACCACAGGCCAGTCCGATGGCCTCCTGAGTCAGGCCCAGGCGCTTCCGTTCTTCTTTCAGGCGATTACCTACAGACACGCAATTTCCTCTTGACAGGTGCAGTTAACTTCACCACCATTCCGCCTAGAAATACACAGGGGAAACGGAATGAACGCCAAACGACGGACCACCGCGCCAGCATTGCGCACCAGCGAGCAGGCTCGCCAGTGGCTCATCGACATCGGCCTGTCGGTTACCGCTTTCGCGGAAGCCAACGGGTTGAGCCGCGATGCGGTGAACAACGCACTGCGTAGCAGCAGCAAGTGCCGGATCGGGAAGACCCACGATGCTGCCGTCGCACTCGGCATGAAGGCCGCCCCTGATTCTCACACAAAATCGCAGAGAACCACCCGAATCCGCACGCCCAAGGCCAAGAACGGCAAAGCGCCGGCAGCGAAGAACGCTGTAAAGAAGACCGCCACGGGTAAGGGCAAGGCATGAGCGCACCTGTCGCCCAGCGTGCAATTTTCACCTGCGACGCCTGCGGTACACCGCTGACCAAACGCACCAGCGCGCTGCAGCACCGCCACCTGCGAACTGACGCCTACGTGTGTCAGAACCCCATGTGCGGCGCGACCTACACCGGCATGTCGGAGTTGACCAGCATTGCCAGCCCTAGTGGCCTGCCCAACGCGCCTGCGTGCGAGTTGCCGCCGACGCCCGGCTACGAGCGCTCCCTGCTGCAGCAACGCTGGCGACAGGAGCGCGGCGAGTTGCAGATGGACTGGATCGAATCCAGCGAATGCAACCAACAGGACGGCGGCGCACTTTCCGCGCCCTGACCTTCTTTTCCCCTTTCACATCCAACTGACCTGGCGGCCACGGCCGCCGGCAAGGGAGTGCTGCGCCCATGATGCGCCACAAGACTCAATTTGACGGATGGTCCTCGGCGATGGAGCCGAGTTTCGTCACCGCTCCGGCACGCATCGAGTACGTGCCCTATGCACAGAAGCAGCGCGATGCGGACGATCTGCGCGCTCTGGTGCTGGCCCACATTGCCGCCGGCGGCGTCTACGTGCAGCTGTCGTCCACCCCTGCCGCACAGGTGTCTGCATGAACCTGTCCGCCGCTCAAACCGACTCGCACATTTCTACACACTTCTACTTGACTTCCCCACGGACGGGGAGCAGAGTTTGCCGCAAGGAGCTTAAGAACTCTGAGGATACAGCGGCAACCGCGCCCGTCAGCATTGCGGTTTTTTTGTGCCTGCAAAACGGGCGCACCGACGCTTTCTGCGTCGGGAGGGCGGCAGCCATACAACACCCGCGAGGGGAAAACTGCCTGCCGGTCTGTATCCCGGTTCTTAACCTCCCGACACCCTCGGTGCGACGCTTAAGAACGTCTCGCCGAGAACAATTCTCGGATACAGGAGACGTCTCCATGCCTCATGGCGCCCCTTCCACGCCCGGCCACCCGGCCGCGCGTCAGATTTCGCTCGCCTTCGGCCTGATCGCCGACACCCTTGAATGGCCCAACGACGACTACCAGGCGTTCATCGCTCGGCTGGTTGCCGTCGGCGTGTCGCCGCTCGCAATCACCTTGGGCGACGTGCTGATGGCCTACACCGCCCAATGCGACGCCCGCAGCGGCGCGCCCAGCGTCGGCGACAAGGAGGTGCACTGATGACCTCCACGTCCGATGTGGGCCGCCCTGACGCCACCATGCGGCCGGTGATCCTGCTCGACACCGCTTCCCACGGCATCGGCCTGCGCGCCTCCTTCGATCAACGCGGGACGCTGTACCTCGCCCTGGTACATGTCGAATCCGATACGGCGCTCACCGTGTCGGCGCATATGTCGGCCCATGTCCGGCCTGCTGCGCTCGAAGCCATTCAAGCTGGGTCGGTGGTCTACCTGCTGGCCAAGGGCGAAGCAGCCCGGTTCTTCGCGTGGCTGCGCTCCGGCACGGTTCACCCCGGCGGAGTCCATTGATGGCCAGCCACAACGGCCACAAGCCGCCTGCCCGAAATCCCGGCCCAGCGCCCGGCGCAGATCGTGGCGGACAGGTCATCAGCGTTTCGGACTATCTGCGCCTATGCCGAATCGCGGACGCAGCCGAACTGCTGGCCAAGCTGCCCAGCGAGGCCGCGAAGATGCTGGAAATCGAGGCCGACCACACCTCCTCTGTCGCGCAGTACATCGCAGAGGATCTGTCCGGGATCCTCAGCCGCTCCCGACCCGCAGGCGAATAACGCACCACCCAGACCCCAGCGGCGCACCACCGCCGCCGGGGTCGATCAGGAGAGAGCCATGCAACACCACCGCATCACCGCCCTCGCGGCATCACAAGGCTGAGCCGGCATGCAAGAAGAAATCCGCAACCAGGTACTGACGCGAATCGAGCGCGACTACGGCCTCAAACACCGTAGCGGCCTGTTCATGCGTGGGGGCAAGTGCCCCCACTGCGGCAAGAAGGAGCTTTACACCAGCCACCTCAAGCCGTGGGTGCTTCGATGCGGTCGTCAGGCCAAGTGCGGCCAAGAGGTGCGCGTCCGCGACCTTTACGACGATCTGTTCGACGACTACTCCAAGCTGAACCCCCAAACCACGCAGGCGCCGAACGCTGCGGCTGACGCATACCTGGCGACCGGCCGCGGTTTCTCCATCAAGCCGCTGCAGGGCACGTATACGCAGGAGAGCTTCTACGACAACACCATCCGGCAGGGCACCGCTACGGTTCGGTTCCAGCTGGCCAAGGGTGGCTGGTGGGAGCGCCTGATCGACAGGCCGCACCGGTTTGGCAAGATGAAGGCACGGTTTGCGCCGGGGCAAAGCTACGCAGGTGTGTGGTGGGCGGCTCCCGCTGCGCTTGAGCAGATGCGCACCGCGCGAGAAGTCTGGATCGTGGAGGGCATCTTTGACGCCATCGCCCTCCTGCAGCGCGGCATCTGCGCTGTTTCCGCCATGTCCAGCAACGCCTACCCAGAGGCATCGATCAAGGAACTGCGCGACCTTCGCTCCAGCGACTTGCCGACCTTGGTCTGGGCCTTGGACAACGAGCCGGGTGCGCGTGCCTACACTCACAAGCACGCCCGCCGTGCCGAAAAGCTAGGCTTCAAGAGTAAGGCCGCCCAGATCGACCAGGGCACGGGCAAGAAGACCGACTGGAACGATCTTCATCTGCGCGCCCAGGCTGCCGAGGACAGCGACGCCCAGTGGCAAGCCGACGTGGACATGGCCCTGCACCAGGGCGCGCTGCTGATGGCGCGTACTGCGATGGACAAGGGCTTGATCGTCTACGAACACGACCAGCGAACGCAGTTCCACCTCGACCACCGGAACCGCCTGTACTGGTTTGAATTCGACCCGGTGCGCTTTGACAAGCTATGCCGCGAGCAGGCGACCCGAAAGGAAGACGCCGATGAAGAACTGGACCCGGAACAGGTCCAGAAGATCCGCCGGGCATGCTGCAACGTGCGCGAGATCGCCAACTGCTACCCGCACGCGCTGTACTACCAGCGCAACGAACTGACCGACGACGCTTGGTACTACTTTCGCGTCGAGTTTCCGCACGATGGACCGAGCGCCGCAGGGACGTTCACGTCATCGCAGGCGCTGAACGCCCCATCGTTCCGTGATCGGCTTGGCCATATCGCGCGCGGCGCCATCTTCGATGGCAGTGCCTCGCAGCTGCTGCAAATCATGAAGGTGCAGCTGGACAACATTAAAGAGGTTCACACCGTTGATTTCGTCGGCTACACGCCGGAGCACAAGACGTACATCTTCGGTGACCTGGCGGTGCGAGACGGCGAGATCAGCCTAGCCAACGCCGAGGACTACTTCGAGTTCAAGAAGCTGCGCATCAAGACCACGCAGCGCTCAATCCGCATGGATGTGCAGCGGGACCACGAACAGTACCGGACCGACTGGCTGCAATGGCTGTGGACGTGCTTTGGAACGAACGGCATGGTGGCGCTCACTTTCTGGTTCGGCTCGCTGTATGCCAACCAGATCCGGCGTGGCCACAAGTCGTTCCCGTTTCTGGAGGCCACCGGTGAAGCAGGCGCGGGCAAGACCACGCTCTTGACCTTCTTGTGGAAGCTGCTGGCGCGCAGTGACTACGAGGGCTTCGACCCGGCGAAATCCTCAAAGGCCGGCCGCGCTCGCGCCATGGGCCAGACCTCGGGCATGCCCGTGGTGCTGCTGGAGGCCGACCGCGATTCGGGCGACAAAGCGCATTCCAAGTCGTTTGAATGGGACGAACTGAAGGACTACTACGGCGGTGGCACCCTGGCCACGCGGGGCGTGCGCAACGGCGGTAACGAGACGTACGAGCCGCCATTCCGGGGCACCATCGTCATCAGCCAAAACGCGGCGGTGGATGCGAGCGAGGCGATCATGACCCGCATCGTAAAGCTGCACTTCCGCAAGCCCAACGCGACCACCGAGAGCCGGCAGGCGGCAGACAACCTCAACGCGCTTCAGGTGGAGGAAGTGAGCCACTTCCTCATCAAGGCCGTGCGGGCGGAGCAGCAGGTATTGGAGACGTTCGCCGAGCGCGTGCGCTTCTACGAGGCAAAGCTGCGCGAGAACAAGGATCTGCGCATGGAGCGCTTGATCAAAAACCACTCGCAGATGCTGGCTTTGCTCGATGGGCTGCGCCTGGTCATCGATATCCCCGAACACATGGTGAAGGCCACCCAACAAGCACTGGTCGATATGGCACTGGAACGTCAATCCGCGATCAGCGCTGACCATCCCCTGGTCAACGAGTTCTGGGAGACGTACGAGTATCTGGAAACCATGGGGAACGGCGAGCGCAACATCGTCAATCACTCGCGCGACCCACAGCGGATCGCCATCAACCTCAATGACTTCATGGCCAAAGCGGCGCACTACAACCAGCCCGTTCCTGACCTGAAGGTACTGCGCGCATACCTGCGTGATTCGCGCCGCTACAAGCTGCTCGACACGAATCTGACGGTCAACAGCTGCATCAGAACCAACAGCCTGAGCACTGGCGTTGCCGTGCGCTGCTGGGTTTTCAAGAAGTAAATGTAAAAGCGGGCCGGCGGGCAGAGCACCACCTCTAACCCCAAGGCCATCCACCAACGACGCTCAGGAGAGAGCCATGCAACAGTTGACCGGCAGAGCCGACACCACCACCGCACGTACGCTGGAATCCAGCACCGGACCCGACGCGGAGGCTATCACGGGTGTGCAGAACTGTGCACATGAACCCATTCACCCGGAATGCAGCGCCACGTTGACGTTGCACATCACCCACAACCAGGTCATCGCCACCGCCGTCCTCAACATGGGGGGGCACAAGGTCGCGCAGCGTGTCTTCGAGCGCCGGAAAAGTAGCAGGCCCGGCTGGGTGCTGGTCAAAGGCCGCGAGGAATTCGCCGATGAGGGGCATTGGATCTCGACGGAACTGGCGAGGCTGGCCGACCGCCTTCCTTTCCCATTCGAGGTGGCCAACATGCTGCCCGGCCGGAAGGCCACCCCAGCCGCAGTCGCACAGGCAGCGCAGGAGGTGTCCCATGGCTGAGCTTCTGCTGATCCTGCTGGGCCCAGCCACCGGCGGCGCGCTGCTGCACCACCTCTGGATCACCCGACCGGCGCGGCGGCGTCACAGCGGCCTGGCCGTGGGCCAGATCCCCCAGCGCCTGCGCCGGCGCTCGCGAATGGCTGTGCGCCGGGGAGCGGCCCATGCTTGAACTGATGCTGCGCGACATGCGCCGACGTTGCCCGGATTGTGAATCGACCGGTTGCCTCGATTTCACCGACGTTCCGCCGTGCGTTCGCACGTACGTAAAGGATGACGCTGAGTACAACGACCACTTTGGCGCCAGCCGCGACTACGAGTGCAGGAACTGCGGTGCAGCCTTCACCCTGACCGATTGGGAGGAAGCCCGTGGCTGACCTTGATACCGCCCGCCGCTTCCTCGCCGGCGAATACGATTCCGCAGGACTGCCACATGTCGCTGCGTCGATCCTGGCCGGGACCAGCCCGCTCGGCAGGGGTGTCTACATCGCGGCCGTCGCCGCTGCACTTGCCGCCGACTGCCCTGCTTGTGCACACGCAGGGGAGGCCGCATGACACAGCAGCAGCAGACAGCACCTCGGGCGCTACCCCCGTGTCCGGCAGGGCATGTGGCGCGCTACATCTTCGACGGGCGGCGTTTAGACGCGAGAGGTGGCCACTTCATCGAATGCCGATGCAGCAAGACGCTGAAATGCGCGACGTTCGACCTGGCGTGGGCGCATTGGCACAAGATGCATGGCCTGCAGCCCAGGTTCGATGCATCGCCCGTCGTCGGCAGCAACGTGGTGCAGCTTGGCTTACGTCTGGCCGGCGGTGACGCATGAGGCCGCACGGGTTCGGCACGTTCTGGCTGCTGTACGGGCAGTTCGGCGCCACCATGACCCTCGAACAACTACAGGCGACCTACTTCCCGATGGCCAAACCCAAGACCATGGCCAACAAGCACACCGCCGGCCTGCTGCCGCCGCGCACGGGCGACGTGTACGACACCCGGGACGTTGCCGACTGGTGGGACGGACAGCGCAAGGCGACCGCCGCCTGACCCAGTAAGAAGGGCCGCCCATGGGCGGCCCTTCTTCAATTCCAGCTGTGACCAGCGCCATTATTGTGCCAGCAGCCCCAAAACCCTTGATACACCTAGTTGTCGATCCGATCCATCATGGGGGCGACGGACAGGCGCAGGGAGGCGGCATAACGCGCAGCGGCGTCGGTGGCGGGCAGGGTCATCGGGCGGAGCGTCGGATACTGCTGGCATTGCCAGCGCAATCAATAGTTTACCTGCTTGGAATGAACGTTGCCCGAGGGGGCTCCCTGGCCGGAGGCGCACCCCGCGCTGCCAGGCACCCGCGCGACCGGCGCCTCGGGGGAGAATGCACGCTCCTGCACTGTCCGATGCCCGATGACCCCGCCCCGCTCCCGCCCGTTCGACCCCACCACCGAGCAAGGCGTGCTGCGCCTGTCCATCGCCGCCTCGCTGGCCATGGCCGCGGCCGCCGTGGTGTTCGGCTTCCTGGCCAATTCCTCGCTGATCATCTTCGACGGCATCTACGGGTTGATCGACGTGGTGATGACCTGGCTGTCGCTGCTGGTGGTGCGGCTGATCAGCCTGTCGACCAACGTGGACACCCTCCAGTCGCGCTTGAACCAGCGCTTCACCATGGGCTTCTGGCACCTGGAACCGATCGTGCTGGGGGTGAGCGGCACGCTGATGATCGGCGCGGCGTTGTACGCGGCGGTCAATGCGGTGGACGCGCTGATGTCGGGCGGGCGCGAGATCGCATTGGGGCCGGCGATCCTGTTCGCGGTGCTGTCGATCATTGCCGAGATCGGGCTGGCGTTGTTCATCCGGCGGGTCAACCGCAGCATCGGCTCGGAGTTCATCGCGCTGGACGGCAAGAACTGGGTGGTGTCGGCCAGCATGTCGGCGGCCTACCTGGTCGCCTTCATCGGCGGCTGGTTGCTGGGCGGCACGCACTGGGCCTGGCTGGTGCCCTACATCGATCCGGCGATCCTGCTGGTGGTGTGCCTGTTCGTGATGGTGGCGCCGCTGGGCACGGTGCGCCAGGCGCTGTCGGACATCCTGCTGATCACCCCGGTGGACCTGCAGGCGCACGTGGATGCCGTGGCGCGCGACATCGTGGCCCGGCACGGTTTCCTGGAGTACCGCAGCTACGTGGCCAAGGTCGGGCGTGGCGAGCAGATCGAGTTGTTCTTCGTGGTGCGCGCCGACGATCCGCCGCGTGCGCTGGTGGAGTGGGACCGGCTGCGCGATGAGATCGGCGAGGCGCTGGGCGAGGAATCCACCGACCGGTGGCTGACGATCATGTTCACCACGGATCGGGAGTGGGCGATCTGACGTGGCCCACCTTGCACGCGGATGCGGAGAGAGGCCGCTTCCTGCCGAGGCATAGTCGCGGACGTACTGACTGCCCGTTCCCATCCAGACATTGGATTGGCAGGCCAGGCAAGCACTCACTAGGCTTCTCGATACCGTTCACGTCGGACGGTTGAAACGCGCGATGGAATCGCGCGCCACACGAGGGGAAGAACGATATGCTGAACCATGGAACGGGTAGCGTGCTTGCCCTGTGCCTGGCCGTCGCAGTCGTGCCTGTCATGCCATCTCAGGTCGATGCCGCCGCGCACACCACCGTGGTTACCAGCCACACGTATGTGTCAGGCGATCCCCAAGGTGGACGCATCCTTGACTGGATCGCGACGCACTCGCCCGACAGACGCCCGCTGGCCCGTCATGGCGCCGTCGTCGTGGAGTGGAAGCGGTACGTTCCGGGATCTCCCGCGTCGATCAGCGCGCCTGACAGCGTGCCGCAGAAGGGCAACGCCGGAGACGCCTACAGCGTCAAGAGTGCATTCGCCGATGGCACCACCCAGACCTGGGACTATCGCTGGGTAGCGTCGCCCGCTGGTGAAGGTGGCGGATGGGGCTTGGTGGGCTACGCATTCCGAAAGGAAAACGCGCCCGTGAAAACTCCATAGCGCCGAAGGTGAATCAGCCAGGGGCCGGCGCGGAATGCATCTCCGCATGCCCCTGACGCCACAGTCACGAGGGATCACTCACGGCACGTACTCCCGATTTCCACTGCCGCGGCGACTGCCCGGTCTGCGCCTTGAAGGCGCGGGACAGCGCCGCTTCGCTGCCATACCCCACATCGATGGCGATGCGCTTGAGCGGCTGCCCCTTGCGCAAGGCCTGCTGCACCAGCCGCGTGCGCCAGCCCTGCAGGTAGTGGCCCGGGGTACTGCCGATGGTGTCGCGGAAGCTGTCGGCGAAAGCGCTGCGTGACATGCCGGCACGCTGCGCGAGCGATTCGAGCGTCCATTCGTCGGCCGGTGCCTCGTGCATGGCCACCAGCGCATGGCGCAGGCGCGGATGGGCCATGCCGGCGAGCAGACCCACGCGCAGCTGGCCGCTTTCCATCAGCGCGCGCAGGATCTGGATCAGCACCACTTCAAACAGGCGGTCGAGCAACGCCTGGCGGCCGCAGCGCTGGGCGAAGGCTTCTTCGAACAACAGCGACAGGATGGGTTGCCCGCCGTAGAGCTGGTCCAACGGCAGGCAGATGACCGGCGGCAGCGCACTGGCCACCGGGTTGTTGCCGGCCCCCTCGAACTGCAGGTGGGCGCAGGCGAAGTCGGCGCCCCGTCCCGCATCGGTAACGAAGCGATGCGCCAGCGGGCGCGGGTACAGCAGCACGCTGGGCTGGTCGATCTGCAGCACGCTGCCGTCGGCGTGCTCGACGCGCACCTGGCCCTCGCGGATGAGGTGCAGTTGGCCGCGTTCGCCATCGGCGGGCAGGTCGTTGATGCCGCACAGCGGACCGGCGTGGAAGACTTCAGCGTTGACCGCGAAACGGCTCAGCAGGGACTGGAGGCGATCGACCATTTTGGACTCCTGGTCAAGTTTGACAGACGAAATGTAACCCAACGTACCCCTGGACCGGTCAAAGTACACCTGCCATCTGGCCCACCCCTTTCACGCCTCAGGAGATTCCCATGTCCATCGAAAAGGTTCTGTACACCGCCACCGCCACTGCCACCGGCGGCCGCGAAGGCCACGCCACCTCGTCCGACAACGTGCTGGACGTGCAGCTGTCCACCCCGCGCGAGCTGGGCGGCGCGGGCGGCCCGGGCACCAACCCGGAACAGCTGTTCGCCGCCGGCTACTCGGCCTGCTTCCTGGGCGCACTGAAGTTCGTGGCCGGCCAGGCCAAGGTTGCACTGCCGGCCGAGACGGCGATCACCGGCAAGGTGGGCATCGGCCAGATTCCGACCGGCTTCGGCATTGAAGTGGCGCTGGAGATCAGCGTGCCGGGCCTGCCGCGCGAGCAGGTGGAAGAGCTGGTGCAGAAGGCGCACATCGTGTGCCCGTACTCCAACGCGACCCGCGGCAACATCGACGTGACGCTGACGGTTGCCTGATGCCGCAGGTGCCGCGCCGTTGCACGGTCGGCACCGACCGCACAGGTAAAAAAATGGGCGGCTGCCTGGCTCGATAGCCTGGCAACCGCCCATCCCACCGCGGTGGCTCCCGTGGGTACGCCCACGGGATGCGTCTTGTGTGGCAGCAACGACCCACGGTCGTTGCCTACCCGTTCGTGTTCGGGTTCATGAGGTTGCCGGCCAGCGGCCGGCGTTACCCATTACTTTTCGTTTGCGATCAGCTGTACGACGCTGGAGAAATCCAGTTTGCCGCGGCCGGCCTGGTGGTTCATCGAGTACAGGTTGCGGGCCAGTTCGCCGAGCGGGATCGACGCGCCGACGCTCATCGCCGCTTCCACCGCCAGCCCCATGTCCTTGAGCATCAGGTCGCTGCCGAAACCGCCGCTGTAGCCGCGCGAGGCGGGTGCATTTTCCAGCACGCCCGGCCACGGGTTGCATACCTCGGTAGCCCAGCTGCGGCCGGTACTGACCGCCATCATCTGCGACAGCACTTTCGGGTCCAGCCCGTGCGCGACACCGAGCGCGATCGATTCGCCGGTGACGGCCATGATCACGCCCAGCGCCATGTTGTTGCACAACTTGGCCACCTGGCCCGCACCGCTGGCGCCCACGTGGAAGATGTTCTTGCCCATCGCCTGCAGGATCGGGCGCGCACGTTCGAGCGCGTCTTCCTCGCCGCCAACGATGAAGGTCAGCGTCCCGGCCTGTGCACCGGCAGTGCCACCGGACACCGGCGCGTCGAGCATCTGCAGCCCACGCGCCGCGGCCGCTTCGGCCACTTTGCGCGCGGTGGCCGGTGCGATGGTGCTGCAATCGATGACCAGCGCGCCGCCGGGAATGTCGCCAAGCAGGCCGTCATCGCCCAGGTACACGCCTTCGACGTGACGGCTGGCCGGCAGCATCGAGATCACGATCTCGGCGTCGGCCAGGGTGTCCAGCGCAGAATGCGCGGCGGTGGCACCGGCATCGACGGCGGCCTGCACGGCGGCAGGCACCAGGTCGAACACGCGCACGGCGTGGCCGGCCTTGGCCAGGTTGGCGGCCATCGGGCCACCCATGTTGCCCAACCCGATGAATGCAATACGGCTCATGCGTGGCTCCTTTCAGGGACGGGGGTGCCGAGGTCGGCCAGCGGATGCGCGGCATCCGACCACGGCGAAACGAAGAAGGTGTGGGCCCATTCGGCCGTGGCGTCCGCCAGCGTACGGGGCTGCCACTGCGGCGTGCGGTCCTTGTCGATCAGCAGCGCGCGGATGCCTTCGGCGAAATCGCCATGGGCGGCCGCGTGCAGCGCGGCGATGTACTCGATGCGGTAGACCTCGGCCAGCGTCGCGCCGGCGGCCAGGTGCTGCAACTCGAACGCCAGCCGCGCCGAGCCGGGTGCACCGGCGGCCAGCGTGGCCTGCGCGGTCTGCAGCCAGGGGTCATCGGTCTGCAGCGCGGTGATGGCCGCGACGATGGCCGGCACGTCATCGCCGGTGCACAGCGCGTCGATGGCCGCCGCATTGCGCAGCAGCGGGCCGGTGGCCGCGTCGCTGGCGTGCTGCTGCAGCAGCGCGGTCAGCTGCTCATGGTTGCGCCTGGCGTCGTCGCTCCAGTGCACCTCGGCGAGCGCGTTGAAGACGGCCCCCCGCTGCGCTTCGGCGATGTGGATGTCGGCCAGGCCGGCATAGATCGCGTCGCCCGCATTGAGCGGTGCGCCGGTCAACGCCAGGAACAGGCCGCCTTTGCCCGGCACGCGCGGCAGCAGCCAGCTGCCGCCCACATCGGGGAACAGGCCGACGGTGATCTCCGGGAACGCCAGCCTGGAACGCTCGCTGACCACGCGGTGGCTGGCGCCGGACATCAGCCCGATGCCGCCACCCATCACGATGCCATGGCCCCAGCACAGGATCGGCTTGGGATAGGTGTGGATGGCGTAGTCGACGCGGTATTCGACGTCGAAGAATTCAGCCGCGTAGGCGTTGTCGCGGATGTCGGTCGTCCCGCCTTCGCGGTACTCGACCATGCTCCGGTACAGGCTGTGCAGGTCGCCGCCGGCGCAGAACGCCTTTTCGCCTGCGCCCTGCAGCACCACCAGCGCGATGCCGTCATCGGTGGCCCACGCGTCCAGACGCTCGCGCAGCAGGTGCGCCATCGGCAGCGAGAACCCATTGAGGGTGCGCGCTGCGTTGAGCGTGGCAATGCCGATGCGCGTGCCGTTGGCGGCTGCGCGCTCTTCAAACAGCACCGGGGCTTCGTCGGTGGCGGCCGGCGTGCTCATGCGTTCTTCCACTGCGGGGCGCGCTTTTCCAGGAAGGCGTTGACGCCCTCGGCCTGGTCGGCACGGTCGAACAGGTCCACGAAGGCCTCGCGCTCGGCCACCAGCGCCGAGGCGTGGGTGCCGCTGCGGGTGGCCTGCACCAGTGTCTTGCAGGCGGCAATGCTGGACGGGCTCTGCTTGCCGGCCTTGTGCGCCCATTCCAGCGCCAGGGCCTTGGCTTCGCCCTTGCCGACCTTCTCCTCGGCCAGGCCGATGCGCACGGCCGTGTCGGCGTCGATACGTTCACCCAGCAGGATCATCCGCTTGGCCCAGCCCTCGCCCACCAGACGCGGCAGGTTCTGGGTGCCACCGGCGCACGGCAGCAGGCCAACGGTGGCCTCCGGCAGCGCCACCTGGGCGTGTTCTTCGATGATGCGCAGGTCGCAGGCCAGCGCGCACTCCAGGCCACCGCCCATCGCATAGCCGTTGATCGCAGCGATGGACACACCCCGGAAGCCGGACAGCGCTTCGAACGCTTCACCGAACCGGCGCGCCGCTTCGCGGGCGGCGGCCTTGTCGCCGGAGGCGAACTGCTTGAGATCCGCGCCAGCGGAGAAGAACTTCTCGCCGCCGCCGGTGATCACCAGCGCATAGATGCCGTTGTCGGCATTGAGCGCGCCCACCAGGTCGCGCAGCGCCGACAGGCTGTGCACGGTCCAGGTGTGGGCCGGCGGGTTGTCCAGCGTGACCACGGCAACATGGCCGTCGGCTTCGACCTTCAGGCCGGTGTGATCATGCGTGCGCCAGTCGATCATCGCAGTTCCTCGTCGGTATTGAGCAGGTGGCGGGCCACGATCACACGCATGATCTCGTTGGTGCCCTCCAGGATCTGGTGCACGCGCGAATCGCGCAGCAACCGTTCAATGGGGTATTCACGGATGTAGCCGTAGCCACCGTGGATCTGCAGCGCGTCGTTGCAGATGGCGAAGCCGGCGTCGGTGGCGAAACGCTTGGCCATCGCGCACCACACCGTGGCATCGCTGGCACCGGCATCCAGCTTGCGCGCGGCGCCGTGCACCATCTGCCGGGCAGCGACCAGCTGGGTGGCCATGTCGGCCAGCTTGAACTGCAGCGCCTGGAATTCGGACAGCGCCTTGCCGAACTGGCGGCGCTCGCCCATGTACCGGCGCGCGGCGTCCAGCGCGCCCTGGGCAGCGCCCAGCGAGCATGCGGCGATGTTGATGCGGCCGCCGTCCAGACCCTTCATGGCCAGCTTGAAGCCGCTGCCTTCCTCGCCCAGCAGGTGGCTCACCGGCACGCGCACGTTTTCAAAGGTGATGCCGCGGGTGGGCTGGCTGTTCCAGCCCATCTTCTCTTCCTTGCGGCCGTAGCTGATGCCGGGCAGGTCGGCCGGCACCGCGATCGCGCTGATGCCGCCTGCACCGGCACCCCCGGTGCGCGCCATCACCACCAGCAGTTCGGTGGCACCGGCGCCGGAGATGAAGGCCTTGGCGCCATTGAGCACATAGTGGTCGCCGTCGCGCACCGCGCTGGTCTTCAGCGAGGCCGCGTCCGAGCCGGCACCCGGCTCGGTCAGGCAGTACGAGGCCAGCCTGGTGCCCGCCGCCAGGTCTGCGCCCCATGCGGCACGCAGGCTCTCCTGGCCCCACTTGGCCACCATCCACGAGGCCATGTTGTGGATGCTGACATAGGCCGCCGTGGACGGATCCACATTGGCGAGCTCCTCGATGACGACGGCGGCGTCCAGACGGCTCAGGCCGCTGCCACCGACCTCGGGGTCCATGTACAGGCCACAGAACCCGAGTTCCCCTGCCTTGGCGATCGCCTCGCGCGGAAAGATGCCCTCCGCATCCCATCGCGCGGCGTGCGGCGCCAGTTCGGCCTGGGCGAAGTCACGCGCGGCCTCTCTATAGGCCTGCTGCGCTTCGTCGAGTTCCGTCGTCATCGAGTGGCTCATGGTCGAACTCCGTTGGTGCTTACTTCAGGCTGATGGTGGTGTTGACGCCATGACCCAGGGTCTCGTCGTCGAACCAACGCGAGGTGATGGTCTTGGTCTGGGTGTAGAACATCACCACCTGCTTGCCGTACGGGCCCAGGTCGCCGAGCTTGGAGGCGCGCGAACCGGTGAAGGAGAACAGCGGCACCGGCACCGGGATCGGCACGTTGATGCCCACCTGGCCAACGTCGATGTCTTCCTGGAACTTGCGGGCCGCCGCGCCGGACTGGGTGAACAGGGCGGTGCCGTTGCCGTTGGGGTTGGCGTTGATGAGTGCGATGGCGTCTTCCAGCGTGTCCGCTTCCAGGATCACCAGCACCGGCCCGAAGATTTCCTCGTCGTAGATGCGCATGCCCGGGGTGACGCCGTCGAAGATGGTCGGGCCCACGAAGTTGCCCTTCTCGAAGCCGTCCACCTGCGGGTTGCGGCCATCCAGCACCAGCTTGGCGCCCTGCTCCACGCCCGAGGCGATCAGCGCTTCAACACGCTCGCGCGCGGCGCAGGAGATCACCGGGCCGACGTCGGTGCCGGCAACGCTGCCAGCGCTGACCTTGAGGGTCTTGGCCTTGGCCACCAGGTCCGGCACCCACTCACGCGCTTCGCCCACCAGCACCAGCGTGGAAGCGGCCATGCAGCGCTGGCCGGCCGCGCCGAAGGCGGCACCGACCATCGCGTTGAGGCTTTGCTCCTTGTTCGCATCCGGCAGCACCACGGCGTGGTTCTTGGCGCCCATCATGCACTGCACGCGCTTGCCGGCCAGCGAGGCGCGGTTGTACACGTGGGTGCCGACACGGGTGGAGCCGACGAAGGACACGGCCTTGATATCGGGGTGGTCGCAGATCGCGTTGACCACGTCTTCGCCGCCGTGCACGACATTCAGCACGCCCTTGGGAATGCCGGCTTCCAGCGCCAGTTCGACCAGGCGCATGGTGACCATCGGGTCCTGCTCGGACGGCTTGAGGATGAAGGTGTTGCCGGTGGCGATGGCCATCGGGAACATCCACAGCGGAATCATCGCCGGGAAGTTGAACGGGGTGATGCCCGCACACACGCCCAGCGGCTGCAGCAGGGTGTAGGTGTCCACGCCGTTGGCCACGTTGTTGGCCAGCTCGCCCAGCTGCAGGTTGCCGATGGCGGCCGCGTGCTCGACCACTTCCAGGCCGCGGAACACATCGCCTTCGGCGTCGGGCACGGTCTTGCCCTGCTCGGCCGACAGGATGTGGGCCAGCTCGCTCATGTGCTCGCGGATCAGCTGCTGGTACTTCAGGAAGATGCGGGCGCGGGTGCCGATCGGGGTCTTGCGCCAGGTCGTGAAGGCTTCCTTGGCCGAGGCGACGGCGGCGTCCACTTCGCTCAGGGTGGCGAACGGCACCTGGGCCAGGACGTCCTGGGTGGCCGGATTGACCACGTTCTGCCAGTGCGAGCTGGCCGATTCGATGAACTGGCCATCGATCAACATGCGGATACGGGGCGCTGCAACAGTCATGGACAATCCCGGGGGGTCGAAAGTTGTTGGCATTATTCACAGGGCCACCCTCGATTTCCGGGCTGTATACGCTTAATCTGGCCAATGCCCGCTACGATTCTTGTGAATTCTGTGAATAGCCAGCCCATCCATCGCCAGATCGGCCTGCGCCTGCTGAAGCTGCGCGAGCAGCGCGGCTACAGCCAGGTGGAGCTTGCCCGGGCGCTGGGGCTGTCGGCCAGCTACCTGAACCAGATCGAGCGCAACAAGCGCCCGCTGACGCCGGCGGTACAGCAGAAGCTGCGCGAGGTGTTGGGCGACGTTTCCGGGCTGTTCGACGTGGATGAGCCCGGCGCGTTGCAGGAAGCGTTGAGCGAGACCCTGCGCGACCTGGGCCTGGACGATGTGAGCAGCACCGAGCTGCGCGCCATGGCCGGCAACCTGCCTCAGGTGAGCCAGGCCCTGCTGGACCTGCACCGCCGTCACCTGGCGTTGCGCGAGCACGCGGCCGCGCTGGAGTTCCAGCTGGGCGACGTGCATGCCGGGCAGGCGCTGCCGGCCTGCGACCAGGTGCGCGATTTCTTCAACCGCATGCACAACCACATTCCCGAGCTGGACGATCTGGCCGAGCAGCTGTTCGGCGAGTGGGGACTGGTGGCCGGGCACGTGGCGCCCCGGCTGCGCCAGCTGCTGGCCGACCGCCACGGGGTGCTGGTGGAGGTGGCGCCGCTGCAGGCCGGGCGCGAGAAGCGGGTCTACGACGGTGGCAGCCGCACGTTGTGGCTGCCCGACTATCTGGAGCCGGGCCAACAGGCCTTCCAGATGGCGGCCGAGCTGGCGCTGCTGGGGTATGCGGCGCAGATCGATGCGGTGATCGCACGTGCCGGTTTCCGCGAGCCGGAGCAGGTTGCGCAGGCGCGGATCGGCATGTCCAACTATTTTGCCGGCGCGCTGGTGATGCCATATGCGCAGTTCCTGCGGGCGGCCGAGCACAGCAGTTATGACATCGATGCACTGGCGCACCGCTTCGGGGTGGGCTTTGAAGCGGTGTGTCATCGGCTGAGTACGCTGGCGCGGCGCAGTGCACCGGGCCTGCCGTTCTTCTTCATCCGCGTGGACCGGGCCGGCAATGTGTCCAAGCGGCACTCGGCCACCGACTTCCACTTCTCGCAGGTGGGCGGGTCGTGCCCGCTGTGGATCGTGTACGAGGCGTTCAACCAGCCCGGACGCGTGCTGACCCAGACCGCGCGCATGCCCGACGGACGTCGCCATTTCTGGCTGGCGCGGCAGGTGAGCAGCGGCCCGATCGGGCATGGCCAACCGCGCAAGACCTTCGCGGTGGCACTGGGCTGCGACCTGCAGCATGCCGAGCGGCTGATCTACACGCGCGGGCTGGACATCCAGAGCCCGGGCAACTCGGTCTCCATCGGCCCGGGCTGCCGCGTATGCCCGCGCGAAGACTGCATGCAACGCGCGTTCGCGCAGCTACCCGGCCGGGGGTAGAGTCGACCGTTGGTCGACTTGCCTCCGAGGCCGGGAATGTCGGCCCCGATGCGGGGGTAGAGTCGACCGTTGGTCGACTTGCCTCCGAGGCTCGGAATGTTGACTCCGATGTGGAAAGCAGCCGACCAACGGTCGGCTCTACCGGGTGGGATTCCGCGCTAATCCCAGAACACCGAGAACACCTGGAATCCCTCGGCCGGTACCGGCGCCGCAGCATGCTGGCCATACGGCCAGCCTGCGCTGGCACCGTCCGATTCCAGACCCTCCAGCCAGGACAGCACGGTAGGCTCGTCGGCGGAGGTGAGGATGTGGATGTTCTCTGCTGCCGGCCACTCGGTGTCGTCTTCCAGCGCCATGCCCCAGTCCTGGTGCAGGCCGACGTACACGCCCTGCACGTCCGGACGCGCGGCGATGGCCTGGAAGCGTGCGTACAGTTCACGGATCGGCGGGCGCCCGAACTCCCATTGGTTCGGCGCGATCGACTCTTCCTGGTCATTGCCGGTGAAATACGCATCCAGCGGGACGACCGGCAGGTGGTCGGGGTCGAGTGCGTCGAGCTGTTCAAGTGTCTGCAGCAGTGCGGTGCGTGGGGTCATGCGGTTCCATCCGGGTAAGTGAAGTGCGCCGGAAAGCATAAACCGGTCGTGCCGGCCGCTGGCCGGCGCCTCGCGAGGCCTGCAGGTGGCGAGCAGCCGACCAACGGTCGGCTCCACCGGAATGGGAGGGTTCATGAGCCGCCGACCAACGGTCGGCTCTACCGGAATGGAAGGGTTCATGAGCAGCCGACCAACGGTCGGCTCTACCGGGCATGTACGCGGCTCAGTAAATCGGTGTGACCTTCATCTGCGGCAACGGGCGCGGGGCGCCATCGGTGAGGTCGGGGCCGAGGTCTTCCCAGGCCTGGCCCTGTTCCACCATCAGCCGCCACAGCTGCCGGGAGGCGCGCCGCTTGTCTTCCGAGCCCAGCCGGTACGACGGCGGCGGCGGGTCGCCGGTGGCCACGCTCTGGTACGCGTCACGCCAGGCGGCCACGCGCTGCGCGGGATCGTCGGTGCGTGCGATCTCCAGCGTGTAGCGCTGGTAGGCCGACGCCAGGTTGCGCCAGCGGATCCAGTAGTGGTTCTGGAAAGAGAACCCGCAGAAGCGCTCGCCGGCCACGCTGCCCTTGGCGGCGATGCGGCTCAGCACGTCCTGCGGCATGTCCAGGTTCATGCCGCCTTCGTCGCCCTGCAGCGACACGTGCACGATACGGTCGCGATAGCCCGGTGCACGCGCCTGCAGCACGTCGCGCCAGTTCTGCATGGTCGATACGATCGAGAACAGGAAGCCGGACATCTCCGCCGCCGCCAATGGCCGTGCAATGGCGTGGTAGCTGCGCTGCCAGCCCTGACGGTTCTCGGTCGGCAGGAACACCGCCTGTTCAAGCTGGGCCTGTGCGCCCTGCCTGCCGGCGTCCAGCACGCTCACCGCATCGGCGTGGCGCGGATACACCAGGTTGATGCCGAAGGTGGGCCAGCGCGGCAACGCGGCGTCGAACAGGTGGATGGGGAAGTTGCTGCTGATGCCGCCATCGGAGAACCAGCACACGCGGAAGGCAGTGATCACCGGGCCACAACTCTGGCCGCCGCTGGTCAGGCCTTCCATGCTGTCGGCGACGTGGCGGGTGTCGTGCGGGCCTGGCGCATCGGGCTGCGGTTCACAGCGCCGCTCGCGCCGCGCCGGCTCGTGCAGCGGCACCGCGCTGATCAACAGCGGGAAACTCAGGCTCATGCGCGTGGCCACCAGCACCGGCAACTGCTCGCCGTCGACCAGGCGGTAATACGCGCGGCCATCGACGTGTTCGGGTGCGCCGGCCTGGGCCACCAGCCACTCCACCACGCTGGCCGGGAACAACTGCGCGAATTCTTCGCGCAGGAACCAGAAATGCGCCCCGCTGAACGGCAGCGTGCGCGGCTCGGTATGCGACACGCAGGTGGTGATCATCTGCAGGCTGATGGCCTGCGCGTCGGCCGGCTCGCCGGCGTACCGGGGGGCCTGGTGCAGGTCGCCGAAGGTCAGCGGCTGGCCCGGCGGTTTGCCCGACAGCGCCTGCAGGCGGTCATGCAGCCAGTCGGTCAGGGCCGGGGTGGCGGCATCGGCCTGGGTGCTGCCGCTGCACAGCCCGAGCAGGTTGCGCCGCGCCACCCGCGCCACCCGCAGCGCCGACGCCAGCACGCCCGCGCCGTAGGCACACAGCAGCGACGGCAGCAGCGTCGCCCAGACCCCGGCCACGCCGCCGGCCAGCCAGCCGATGCCGAGCAGGCCGATCAACGCGGCCAGCAGTTCCAGCGGCGCGATGGCGAATACGGCGGCCAGCAGGCAGGCGATCTTGCGCGGCAGGCTGGATTTGCCGGTGAGCATGACCAGCAGGCGGTAGGCAGTGCGCGCGCCATGTGCGGGCTGGAACAGGCCGTAGATGAAGCCGCGCGTGGACAGCTGCGCCGACACCGCCGACAGGCCGGGGAACCCCACCTGTGCCTCCACCGCCTCACCGGCATGGCGGCGGCGATCCCCCAATGCCGCCGCGGCGGCCACCGCAGCGGCAATCGCTCCGGCCGAGGTGCCGCCGATGTTCTTGAAGCGGTACTCGCGTGCCAGCGACAGCACCGCGTTGGGATACACGATGCCGCTGGTGATGCCGCCCTTCATGACCAGATCGCAGTACTTGTCCGCCACGTCGCACCCTCTGTCCGCCCGTTCCGCGCCCTGCCCGCGCATGTCCCCGTCCGTGGGCCATCGGCGCCTCCGTGCTGCTGCAGTGTGGCGCCCGCGTGCGTCCCCGCAATGACGGGGCACCCATGGCGGGGCCAGGCGGACAGTATCGCCGACCGGCTTCTCAGGGCCTGAGAACCCCGGCGCAGTTATGGCTGGCGGGTGCCGGCAGGCGACTGCGGCACGCGACGCACCTGCGACAGGTCGTAGCCCAGCGCGGCCAGCCGGGTCATCGCGGCCTTGTAGTCCGCCTCGGGGATGGTCGGGGTACGCGCCATCAGCCACATGTAGTCGCGCTTGCTGCGCCCGACGATTGTCTGCTGGTACTCCGCATCCAGGTATACGATCACGTACTCGGCCTGGATCGGCCAGATGAACTGCATGCCCCACTCGGCGCCGTTGGTGCCGGGCTTCACCGTGCCGATCGGGTGCATGGTCTTCACCGGCGCATCGAAGCTGCCCTTGCGGTAACGGAAGGTGGTCTGGATGCGCCCGTCCGGGCGCAGCGCATAGGACTCCACCGCATCGAACGCCTCGCGCTCGGGGCGGCTGGGAATATGCGCGATCACATACCAGTCGCCCATGAAGCGCGGTACATCCACGTGTGGCACGGGCGGAATGGGACGGGTGTTGCCGCTGCAGCCGAGCATCATGCTGGCCAGCAACAGCGGAACGAGAGCGCGGTAGGACATGGCGTATTCCTCATGGCAGACGGGGTCACGGGCGGTCGAACAGGTAGTGGGCCACCTGCCATTGCTGGCCATCCTGGTAGCCGAACAGCTCGGCGCAGGCCATCCAGAACATGCGCCAACGCTGCGCCCACAACGCCGCCGAGGGCGCGCCGTAGCACTGGCGCATGATCTCCAGCACCGCGTCGCGGTGCTGGTCCTGGTTGGCCAGCCAATGGTTGGCGGTGCGCTGGTAATGGGTGCCGTCGAGCAGCCAACGCTGCTGCAGCTGCAGGTGCTGCTGGAAGCACAGCAGCGTGTCGGCCGCGGGCATCAGGCCACCGGTGAAGAAGTGCCGGCCCATCCAGTTGTCGTCTCCCTCGGTCTCGAACGGGTACATCAGCGTGCGGTGCACGAAGATGTGCACGAACAGCTTGCCCTGGGGGCGCAGCCAGCCGTGGATGCGCTGCAGCAGCTGTTGGTAATTGCGCATGTGCTCGAACATCTCGATGGACACGCAGCGGTCGAACGCGGCCGATTCCAGCATCAGGTGGTTGGCATCGCGGGTCAGCACGGTGACGTTGTCCAGCCCGCGCAGGCGGCACTGGGCCTGGATGTGTTCGCGCTGGCTGTTGGAGTTGGACACCGCGGTGATGCGCGCATTCGGGTAGTGCTCGGCCATCCACAGGGTCAGCGAGCCCCAGCCGCAGCCCAGTTCCAGGATGTCCTGGCCATCGGCCAGCTGGGCGCGCTGACCGTACAGGGCCAGCATGGCCTCTTCGGCCTGGTCCAGTGTTTCGGTGCCGGTGGGGTAGTAGCAGCTGCTGTATTTCAGGCGCTTGCCCAGACACAGTTCAAAGAAGCCGGCCGGCACTTCGTAGTGCTGGCGGTTGGCCGCATCCACGTGCAGCGCCACGGCGCTGTGCGAGAGCTCGGCGATGCGCGCGGCGAAGCGCTGCGACTGCGACTGCTGGCCACCGGCCAGTTCCTCGCGCAGCCGCGCCTCGCATTGACGACGGATGCCCAGGCGCAGCAATGCGTCGGGCAGCAGGCCGCGCTCGGCCAGGCCGGTCAGGCCCGGCGCGTGGTCGGGCGTGGGCAGGTAGTCACTGGCGACATTCACGGGGACGGCTCCTTGCGGGTATTCGGTGAGCGGGAGGGAAACCACGGAAACAACATCGGCGTGGTGCGCTGGTAGTCGCGGTAATCCTCGCCACGGCTGCGCAGCGCCTGGGCTTCGGTGAAGGGAATGCCGCTGACCCAGCGCAGGAACACGTACATCACCACCGGCCCGGACCAGGCCAGCCACCACAGCGGCGAGTGCACGGCCAGCAGTACGTAGGTGAACCAGTGCAGCCATTCGAAGAAGTAGTTGGGATGCCGCGAGTAACGCCAGAGCCCGTCACGGCAGGTCTTGCCCTTGTTGCCCGGGTCGGCGCGGAAGCGCGCCAGCTGGCGGTCGGCCAGCGCTTCGCCGCCCACGCTGAGCAGCCAGACCGCGATGGCGGCCAGGATCCAGCGCAGGTCATCGGGCTGGGGGTTGTGCGCCACCGCCACGAACGGCAACGCGAACAGCACGATCAGCCCCGCCTGGAACTGGAAGAAGCCGAAGATCTTGCCCTGGTGCCCGTTCCAGTGGGCGCGCAGGTGCTGGTAGCGGCCGTCTTCGGGTTCGCTGCGCACGCGGTGCCACAGATGCAGCGCCAACCGCGATCCCCACACGCCGCCCAGCACCGCCAGCGCGATACGCGGTGCCGGTGCGCCGCTGCCCAGCACGGCCAGCAGCAGGGCCGACGCGCCCACGCCCTTGGCCCACAGCACATCGACCACGCCGATGTTCTGGTGGCGGCGCTGCCACCACCAGCCCCAGCACATGATCAACGCGGCATACAGCCATACCCACCACAGCAGTTTCATGCGTGTTCTCCCGCCGTATCAGAAAGGGGATGCGACGTGCGCTGCCAGTGGCGCGCGCACGCGGCCAGCACCGGCAGCGCCACTGACCAGCCAAGGCCCAGCAGCAGCACGCCCTGCCAGCGCGGCGCAGCGAAACTCACCGCTGACCAGCCACGCGCCGCCGACAGATAGGCCAGCGGTGCGAGCAGCAGTCCGACCAGGGCGGCGATGCGCAGATGCTTCTGCAGCACCGCAAACGAGACCGGCAGGGTCATGGCGAACGCCGCCCACAAGGCCAGGATCCACACCGGGGCCACCCACGCCGGTCCATTGCCAGTCGCGTAGTGCACCCAGCCCGAGCCACCGGCCACGCCGTCCACCAGCAGTCCGCACAGCAGCGCCACGCCGAGCAGGCGCAGTTCCACGCCGGGCTGCGGCGACAGCGCCAGCTGGCTGCCCACGTACACACCGGCGGCCAGCAGCGCGGGCCAGCGCAGGCCGTGCCCGGCGCCGACCACCGCGCACAGCCACACCAACTGGTTGCCGATCACGTTGGCCCAGAAGCGCATCTCAGCCGCCTTCGCCAGGCGCGGCAGGCCGGTAGCCGGGGCGCGCCATCAGCAGGTGCGACACGCCGATGGAGCGTTCCAGGAAGCCACCCTCGCAGTAGGCCAGGTAGAACTCCCACAGGCGGATGAAGCGTTCGTCGAAGCCCTGCGCACGCACCGCCGGCAGCTGCGCCAGGAAGCGCTGCCGCCAGGCGCGCAGGGTGAGCGCGTAGGAGGTGCCGAAATCGTGCTGGCCGATCAGCTGCAGGTCGCTGCTGCGGGTCTTGGCCGCCATGATCGCGTTGATCGAGGGAATGAAGCTGCCGGGAAACACGAAGCGCTTGATGTAATCCACGCTGCGCCGCGCCTGTTCGTAGCGCTGGTCTTCGATGGTGATGGCCTGCAGCAGCGCCAGGCCGTCGGGCTTGAGCAGGCGGGTGAGCGTGTCGAAATAGGTGTCCAGGTATTGCGCACCGATGGCCTCGATCATCTCGATGGAGACCAGCTTGTCGTACTGGCCATCCAGGTCGCGGTAGTCCTTGAGCAGCAACGTGACCTTGTCCTGCAGGCCGGCGGCTTCCACGCGCGCCTTGGCCAGCGTGTACTGCTCCACCGAGATGGTGGTGGTGGTGACGTGGCAGCCGATCTCGCCGGCCGCGTACAACGCAAATCCCCCCCAACCGGTGCCGATCTCCACCACGCGGTCGCCCGGTTGCAGCTGCAGCTGCGCGCAGATGCGTGCCAGCTTGCGCCGCGAGGCGTCTTCCAGCGAGTCGGCCGGGCTGGCGTACAGCGCCGAGGAGTACATCAGGTCCGGCGACAGGAACAGCGAGAAGAACGGGTTGCCCAGGTCGTAATGCGCGGCGATGTTGCGGCGGCTGCCTTCGCGGGTGTTGCGGCGCAGCCGGTTCCAGCCCTTCAGCAGCCAGCCGCCGATGCGCGCCACGCCGCGCTCCATGCCGTCGAGCAGGTCGCGGTTGCGTACCAGCAGCTGCACCAGCGCCACCAGGTCGCTGCAGCGCCAGTCGCCGCGGATGTACGACTCGCCCGCGCCCACGCTGCCCTGCGCGGCCACCGCACGGTAAAACGCAGGGTCATCCACCCACACGGTGACGCGCAGGCGGGCCGCCGGATCGCCCAGCAGTACATCGCCGGCGGCATCGCGCAGCTGCAGGCAGCCGCCGCTCAAGGGGGTCAGCTGGGCCAGCAGGCGATCGCGCAGGAAGCGCTCCAGGGCCGTGGGCATCGGCAGCGCAACCGGGCGGGTCATGTCGTTCATGGGCGTTTTCCTGCAAGCGAAGGGTGGTCGTGGACGGGGGTGCGCTTGAGCCACAGGCGCAGGGCCTGCCAGTGGATGGCGGCCACCACCTGCACGGTCATCAGCGGAAAGCGCAGCAGCAGGCCGGCCAGGCTGCGCGCGGTGATCGGGTGGCGCTGCAGCACCAGGTCGGCATCGAACTGGCGTACGCCGGCGCGCCACACCTGCATGTGCACGTGCAGGTCGTCACCGGGCGCGGTGAAGCGCCAGCGGTAATGGCAGTCCATGGCCATGAAGGGCGACACATGGAACTGCTTGTCGAATTCCCAGGCCAGCGCGCGACCGCTGGCGTCGGCGGTGGTCACCGGCAGCACGTAGGCGTGCCGCTCTTTCCACGGGGTATTGGTGATCTCGGCCACGATGCAGTCCAGCGTGTGGCCGTCTTCTGCGTAGCAGTAGTAGAAGCTGACCGGGTTGAACACGTGGCCGGCGTAGCGCAGGTGGGTGAGCAGGCGGATCGGGCCGTGCGGGGCGCGGCCCAGCGCGGCGCTGATGCGCGCGCGTACCGCATCGGCCAGCGGCTGCTGCGGATCACCGAGGTAGTCGCTGCGGCGGAATTCGGCCAGGTTGCGGCGGCTCACCGACCACAGCCAGCGCCGCGCGAACAGCGTGTCGATCTCGTCCAGGTCCAGCAGCAGCTGCGCCACCGGGTAGCCGAACGCATGCGGGTGCGGGGCGTGGCGGCGATGGCGCATGCGGCCACGGTAGAGGGCGCTGGCGCTCATGCCGGTTGTGCCTGGGCCAGCGGCCAGTAGGATTCGGCGTCCAGCGCCTGCAATGCGTCGACGACGCGCCGTGCACTGCGGATGCCGTCTTCGTGGAAGCCCCAGCCCCAGTACGCGCCGGCAAACCAGGTGCGGCGCTGGCCCTGGATCTCGGCCCAGCGCTGCTGCGCCGCCACCATCGCGTGGTCATGCACCGGGTGAGCGTAGTGCAGCGTGCGCAGCACCTTGGCCGGATCAATGGCCGCGGTGCGGTTCAAGGTGACCACCAGCGGCGTGGGCGTATCGATGCCCTGCAGCTGGTTCATCAGGTAGCTCACCGTGCACGGCGCCAGCGGGCTGGCCGGTACATGCGCGTTCCAGGCGGCCCAGGCCTTGCGGTTGCGTGGCAGCAGGCGCGCGTCGGTATGCAGCACCACCTCGTTGGGCTGGTAGCGGATCGCGCCGAGCACGCTGCGCTCGCTCCGGTCGGCATCGGACAGCAGCGCCAGGGCCTGGTCGCTGTGGCAGGCCAGCACCAGCTGGTCGAAGCCCTCCAGCCCGGCCGCGCTGTGCACGCGCACCCCATGCTCGTGGCGCTCCACGCCGAACACACGGCAATCCAGCCGTTCGCGAACGTGCCAACGCCGCCGCATCGCGTCGATGTAACGCGCCGAGCCGCCCTGCACCACCCGCCACGGTGCGCGACCACTCACCTGGAGCATCTGGTGGTTGGCCATGAACTGCACCAGGTAGCGCGCCGGGAAGGCCTCCAGGCTGGCGGTGGGCGAGGACCACAACGCCGATGCCATGGGCAGCAGGTGCTCGTCGATGAAGGTGCGCCCATAGTGGCCGGCGCGCAGGTAGTCCCCCAGTGAAGGCCCCGCATCGTCGCCGTGCAGCAGGGCCGGCGCCTCGCGGTAGAACCGGCGCAGGTCGCCAAGCATGCCCCAGAAGCGGGGCGAGACCAGGTTGCGGCGCTGGCAGAACAACCCATCCAGCGAGGTGGCGTTGTACTCCAGCCCGCTGCGCTCGCTGTGCACCGAGAAGCTCATGGTGGTGGGCTGGGAGGCCACGTTGAGTTCGTCGAACAGCGCGGTGAGCAGCGGGTAGTGCAGCGGGTTGAACACGATGAAGCCGGTGTCCACCGCGTGGCTGGCGCCGTCCACCTGCACCTGGTGGGTGTGGGTGTGGCCGCCCAGGTAGTCGTTGGCCTCGAACAGCGTCACCTCGTGCTGCTGGCCCAGCCACCAGGCGCTGGCCAGGCCGGCGATGCCCGATCCGATCACGGCGATACGCATGTCAGTGCTCCGCCTTGGCCAGCACCCAGGCCGGCACCGGTTTGAGGTCGCGCACCAAGCCCAGCGCCGCCATCAGCCGCAGGCCATACCAGGTCACATCGATCTCCCACCAGTAGAAGCCCTGGCGCGCGGTGCCCGGGAAGAAGTGGTGGTTGTTGTGCCAGCCCTCGCCGAAGGTGAGCAGCGCCAGCCACAGGTTGTTGCGGCTGTCGTCACCGGTGGCGAACCGCTGGCGGCCGAACCGGTGCGCCAGCGAGTTGATGGTGACCGTGGCATGGAACAGCACCACGGTGGAGATGAAGAAGCCCCACACCAGCATCTGCCCGCCGGTGGTGCCCCAGGACGGCGCGACGTGTTCGAGCAGCGCGCCCAGGCCGAACAGCGCGGCGGCCAGTGCGATCGGCACCAGCGTGTCGAAGCGATCCAGCCAGCGCAGTTCCGGGTACTTGGCCAGGTCGGGGATGCGGTCCCACAGGGTGCGGAAGCCGTCGGTGGTGAGGAACCAGCCCATGTGGCTCCACCAGAAGCCATGCACGCCGGGCGAGTGCGGATCGGCGGCGGTGTCGGTATGGCGGTGGTGGGTGCGGTGGTGGGCGGCCCACCACAGCGGGCCGCGCTGCACGCTGGCCGCGCCGATCACCGCGAACACGAACTGCACCGCGCGCGAGGTGCGGAAGGTGCGGTGCGAGAAGTAGCGGTGGTAGAAGGCGGTGATGGCGAACATCCGCACGGCGTACAACGCCACCGCAACGCCGACCGCCACCCAGGACACCCCCACCCAGATCACCGCCAGGCAGGCCAGGTGCATCGCCGCGAACGGGATCGCGCGCAGCCAGTCCACGCGCTGCGCCGCGTCCTCGGCCATCGCCGTCCCGGCGCTGGTATCGAACCAGCGCCGCACGGTGGCCATCAGGCCACGGCGGGCCGTGCGGGGTGCTGCAGTGGCGGGTCCGGCCGACATATCGCGAATCTCCTGGCGTGCTTGTCAGGAGATACGGGAGCCAGGGCCATCCGGATGCACGGATCCGGAAAAAAAGGTTCTTCGCCCATCTGCGGAGCAGGCAGAAACGTGGCTTGACGCTTTCCGCGCGCGACCGTCGGCGGGTCGGGCGCTGGGCCCCCATGCCCTTTCCGGCGAATGTCCTCCGGCGTCGGCCTGCGGCCGCCCCCTCCTCCTTTATTTCGCCTCCAAGGGCATGGGGCCCCAGCGCCCGACCCACCGACAGCGCCCAAAAAGCTTGGCTTCCCCTCCTTACCGCAAGCCGAGCCCCGTAGCAGCCGGTAGGCCCCTGGGCAAAATAAAGGAGGAGGCCGCCCCGCGGCCGGGGGACATTTGCGCCAGGGGCCTACCGGCTGCTACGGGGCCCTCACGCGCGCGAACGCCCTGATCGGGGGCGCCAGCCGATCCAATCTGCGCCTTCTCTTGGATGGGAGAAGAACCAAAAAAAGCGCGTTACAAGGTAGCGATGTCGCCCTTGGCGATGATCGGCCCGGTCGGGATGCCCTGCGGCGCGCCGCTGGACGGTTCCAGCGTGATGGCCAGCACCGAGCCGTTCACCAGCGCATCACGCAGCGCGTCCGGCACGGTCACCGTATGGGCGCGGTTGATGGACACCAGGCCCAGCGAACGCGGCGTGCCGCCGGCCGGGATCAGCCACAGCTCCGGGGCGCGCCCGGCCGCATCGGCGGCGGCCGGCACCGGCACCATCAGCACCTTGCCCTGGGCCTTGTCCACCGAGGCCAGCCAGCCTGGCGTGCCGTCGTCGTGCAACAGCGGGGTGACCGGCTTGGTCGCCTGCTCGGGTTCGGACGGGGTGGGCGGCGGTGTCGGGGTGACCGCCACCGGGGGGGCAACCGGGGCCACCGGTTCCAGCTGGCCGCGGCTGAACACCGCCACCAGTGCCACCACGGCGGCCAAGGCGGTCATGCCCTGCCAGAACCCGGTGCGCTGCCACGCGCGCGGCGCACTGGCACCGACCGCCGGCCAGCCCAGCGCGGTACGGATGCGCGGCCACACGTGCGCGGGCACCGCTTCACTGCCCAGCGCGTCGAGCATGGGCGCCAGGCGGTTTTCCCACTGGCTCACCAGCCGGGCAAAGCCGGGGTCGGTGGCGATGCGCTGCTCGGCCTCGCTGCGTTGGGCGGCATCAAGCACGCCCAGCACGTATTCCCCGGCCAGGATGTCGGCGCTGGGCGGTTGCCCGTCGTCATGCAGGTCATGGAGGTCGCGGATGTTCATCGTTCCAGGCACACCCGCAGTTGGCCCAGGCCGCGGCGGATCCAGCTTTTCACCGAGCCCAGGGGCGAGCCGATCCGGCGCGCCAGTTCCTCATAGCTGGCCCCGTCCAGGAACGCCAGCCGGATCAGCGAACGGCGGCGGGGTTCCAGGGTGTCCAGGCAGTCGTCCAGCCGCTGCCGGTCGGAGGCCTGTTCGGCCACCTGGCCCGGCTGCGGGGCGAAATCGGGGATTTCATCGGCCACCGACAGGTCGTCCAGCGGGCGCGGCGGTGCGGCGCGCAGGCGGTCGATCGCGCGGTTGCGCGCCATCATCGACAGCCAGGTCATGGCCGCCGCCTTGGCGCGGTCGAACTGCGCCGCCTTGTGCCAGACACTGGTGAAGACATCCTGCAACACCTCTTCGGCGTCGCTGCGGTCGCGCAGCACATGCAGGCAGATCGCGAACAGGCGCCCGGAGGCCAGCTGATATACCGACTCGAACGCCTGGCGATCGCCGCTGGCAACCCGGACCAGCAGGTCGTCCAGGCGCCGCGCGGCACCCGTATCGGCAAGCTCCAGCTCAGGCATCGCAGGCTCAACGTCGGCAGGAAGACAGCCCGCATCGTCGTCGCTGCGCGCGCAGGGCGCAAGGGGGTCCTCATCCGGCGCATGTGGCCACCAGCGGCTGCTGCCGTGCCGCGGCCAGCTCGGCGGCGGTCGCCGCGGCCGGTAGTGCGGGGAATTCGACGCGTACCTGCGGGTAGCGCCCGTGCGCATCGCGCACGTTGCCGGTGCCGCTGAACTGCAGCAGGCGCGGGCTGTTGCGCGCATACACCAGGGTCACCGCCGGCACCGCGAAGCCGAACCAGGCATCCAGCCGCATCTGCAGCTGCTCGGCCGGCTGGCCCTGCCAGGTGACCGCTGCACTGCGCTGCAGTTTCAACGGCACCAGGCGCTGGCGGCTGGGCAGCAGGAACTGGAACGCCACCGGGCGGCCGGCCTGCAGGGTGTCCCAGTGGCCCAGCACGGCGGCATCGAACCCGGCATCGACCACCGCGTCGGGCGGGATCGCGATGGCGCGGCTGACCCGGTCGGCGCGCGCGTCTTCACGCACGTACACGGTCCGCCCCGTGGCGCTGCCCTGCAGGCCTTCCTGGTAGCCGTTGCGGGCATCTTCGAAGGCGAAATCGGGGGTCTGCGGGCTGCCCTGCGGGGTCATCCACTTGCGCGCGAACGCGCGGCCGTCGGCGCAGCGGTACAGCACCAGCCGGGAACGCGCCGTAGGCGGACCCTGCAGCCAGTGGGTTTCGCGGTACAGCAGGCGGCCATCGGCCGGCGCATAGGCGCGGCCTTCCTGGCGCAGCACCTGCTGGGCCGCGGCCGGCAGCACCGGGCACAGCAGCAGCACCAAGGACGGTAAGAGGGATCGGCGCATGCCCGGCTCCACGTAGGGGTCACCAGCAGATACGCAGCCAGCGCCGTGGCGGATGCACTGCGGACGGCGGGTAAACTGGGCGGCTTGTCACCGCTGCCGCTGAAGAACCCGATGCCGACGCCCACCCTGCGTTCCCCGCCTGCCGGCGCAGCCGCATGACCAGCGCCCTGGAAATTGCCGCCAACCTCACCGTGGCCGCCTCGATCCTGCTGGCCGGGCGCAACAGCGTGCATACCTGGTGGACCGGCATCATCGGCTGCACCTTGTTCGGCCTGGTGTTCTACGAGGCCCGGCTCTATGCCGATGTGGTGCTGCAGGGCGTGTTCGTGCTCACCAGCGTGATCGGCTGGTGGCAATGGCTGCGCGGCGACCACGGGCATGCACTGCCGATCAGCCGGGTACAGCTGCGCACGCTGGGCTGGATGCTGCCGGCCGCGGTGCTGGCCAGCATTGGCTACGGCCTGCTGCTGCATACCTGGACCGACGCCTACGCGCCGTTCCTGGATTCGGCGGTGCTGGTGCTGAGCGTGGTGGCGCAGCTGCTGATGATGCGCCGCAAGCTGGATTCGTGGTGGTTCTGGTTGCTGGTCAACAGCATCGCCATTCCGCTCTACGCCAGCCGCGGGTTGCACCTCACTGCCGTGTTGTACGGGGTGTTCTGGATCAACGCGCTGGTTTCGCTGCGGCATTGGCGGCGGTTGATGCGCGACCAGACCGGTGCCGCGCATGGGTGAACGTTTCGCCACCGGCCTGGTGGTGGGCAAGTTCAGCCCGCTGCACCGGGGCCACCAGGCGCTGATCGACCACGCGCTGCGCCGCTGCGACAGCGTGCTGCTGCTCAGCTGGAGCCAGCCGGAACTGCCCGGCTGTGAGGCCGACCGGCGTGAGGCGTGGCTGCAGGCGCTGTACCCGCAGGTCACCCGCCTGGTGCTCGACCAAGCGCGGCTGGCGGCCTGCTGCGCGGAACTGGGCGTGCCGATGCGGCCGCTGCCGGACAACAGCGATGACGATGCCACGCAGCGCGCGTTCGTGGCCTGGGTGTGCAGCACGCTGTGGGAGCGCCGGGTGGACGCGGTATTCACCAGCGAGGCCTACGGCGATGGCTTCGCGGCCGCACTGCAGCGCCATTTCAGTGCGCAGGCCGGCACGCACTGGCCGGTGGCACATGTGTGCCTGGACCCGGCCCGCAGCACGGTGCCGGTGTCCGGCACGGCGGTGCGGCGCGACCCGCACGCACTGCGCGGCTTTCTCGATCCGCGCGTGTACGCAGGCTTCGTCTGTCGTATTGGCCTGCTCGGCGGCGAGTCCAGCGGCAAGACCACGCTCGCCGCCGCACTGGCCGCGCAGCTGCAGACCGCGTGGGCGGCCGAGTTCGGGCGCGAACATTGGGTAGAACGTGGCGGCGCGCTCGACTACGACGACCTGCTGCACATCGCACAGGTGCAGGTAGCGCGCGAAGACACACTGGCCGAACAGGCCCATCGCTGGCTGGTCTGCGATACCACGCCGCTGACCACGCTGCTGTACTGCCTGTCCATGTTCGAACGCGCCGAACCAGTGCTGCATACGTTGGCGCAACGGCGCTACACCCACCTGTTCCTGTGCGCGCCGGATTTCCCGTTCGTACAGGATGGCACCCGGCGCGATGACGCCTTCCGGCACGCGCAGCACCGCGCGTATCTACAGGCGTTGGACGCGCACGGCATGCCGTTTACCGTGCTGGTCGGCTCGCTGCAGCAGCGCGTGGCGCAGGTGATGGCCGTGCTCGACGGCACGCGCGACGGATGTTGACGGCGCAGGACAGAGGAGTAGCATTGGCACCAGCCAAGGGATAGACCCGCGGCACCTGCAACGACATGGGGGATTCTCATGGAATATGACTATCTGGTGTTCATCGGGCGTTTCGAGCCCTTCCATAACGGCCATGCTGCCGTTGCCCGCCTCGCACTGAGCCGGGCCAAGAAGCTGATCTTCCTGGTCGGCTCTGCCGACACCCCCCGCAGCCTCCGCAACCCCTGGACCGTGGCCGAACGTGCCGTGATGATCCAGGCCGCGCTTGAAGGTGCGGGCGAGCGCCTGCTGATCCGTCCGCTCAAGGACCACCTGTACAACGAAGCGCAGTGGATCGCCGGCGTGCAACGCACGGTGGCCGAGGCGATACGCGCCGATGGGCATGCGGGCGAAGCGAAGATCGGCCTGGTCGGGATGGACAAGGACGATTCGAGCTACTACCTGCGCGAATTCCCGCAGTGGCCACTGGTGGATGTGCAGCACACCGAGACGTTGTCGGCCACCGAGCTGCGCCGCTATCTGTTTGAAGCCGGCAGCGTGGATTTCCACGGTGCGCTGCTGATGCTGCGCGGGAACGTGCCGGCGCCGGTGTATGCCATGCTCGAAGCGTTCCGCAAGAGCGGCCCGGCTTACGCCCAGCTGGTGGCCGAGTACCAGTTCATCGAGCAGTACAAGGCGGCCTGGAAAGACGCACCGTACGCGCCCACATTCGTCACCACCGACGCGGTGGTGGTGCATTCGGGCCACGTGCTGCTGGTGCGTCGCCGTGCCGAACCCGGCAAGGGCCTGTGGGCGTTGCCCGGCGGCTTCGTCGGCCAGCAGCAGGGCCTGCTCGACAGCTGCCTGCGCGAACTGCGCGAGGAAACCCGGTTGAAGATCCCGGCACCGGTGCTCAAGGGCTCGCTCAAGGGCCAGCATGTGTTCGACCACCCCGAACGCAGCCAGCGCGGCCGCACCATCACCCACGCCTTCCACTTTGATTTCCCCGCCGGCGAACTGCCGGCCGTGCGCGGCGGCGACGATGCCGACAAGGCGCGCTGGATCCCGGTCAGCGAAGCGCTGGACATGGGTCCCAAGCTGTACGAAGACCACCTGCACATCCTGGAGTTCTTCCTGGGCCGGGGCTGATCCCGGCTTTCCCACCGGCGGATAGACCGCCGGTGTCACCCGACGCGAAGGAGCTTCCCGTCATGCATTACCTCGACAATCTTCTCCTCAACACCGACAGCTACAAGGCCAGCCACTGGCTGCAGTATCCGCCGGGCACCGACGCCACCTTCTTCTACGTGGAGTCGCGCGGTGGCCACTACGACCGCACGCTGTTTTTTGGCCTGCAGGCGCTGCTGAAAGACTACCTGGCAAAGCCGATCACCCACGCCGATATCGACGTGGCGCGCGATCTCTTCGCCGCCCACGGCGAGCCCTTCAACGAGGCCGGCTGGCGCTACATCGTCGATACGCACGGTGGCCTGATGCCGATCCGCATCCGCGCCGTACCCGAGGGCACCGTGGTACCGGTGCACAACGCGTTGATGACGATCGAATCGACCGACCCGCAGGCGTTCTGGGTGCCGTCGTATCTTGAAACGATGCTGCTGCGCGTGTGGTACCCGGTCACGGTGGCCACCACCAGCTGGCACGCCAAGCAGACGATTCGCCAGTACCTGGAGCGCACCAGCGACGACCCGGAAGGCCAGTTGCCGTTCAAGCTGCACGACTTCGGCAGCCGTGGCGTATCGAGCCTGGAATCGGCCGCCATCGGTGGCGCGGCGCACCTGGTCAACTTCCTCGGCACCGATACCGTCTCGGCCCTGCTGTACGCCCGTGCCTTCTACCACGAGGCCATGGCCGGTTATTCGATCCCGGCCGCCGAACACAGCACCATCACCAGCTGGGGCCGCGACAACGAAGTGGAGGCCTACCGCAACATGCTCGCCCGCTTCGCCAGCCCGGGCGCACTGGTGGCAGTGGTGTCGGACAGCTACGACATCTTCCACGCGATCACCCGGCACTGGGGCGCCACCCTGCGCGAACAGGTGATCGCATCGGGCGCCACCGTGGTGATCCGCCCGGACTCGGGCGACCCGGTGGCGGTGGTGCTGCAGTGCCTGCAGCTGCTCGACGACGCGTTCGGCCACGTGGTCAACGGCAAGGGCTACAAGGTGCTCAACCACGTGCGCGTGATCCAGGGCGACGGGGTCAACCCGACCAGCATCGGCCAGATCCTGGCCAGCATCACCGACGCCGGCTACGCCGCCGACAACGTCGCCTTCGGCATGGGCGGTGCACTGCTGCAGCGGCTGGACCGCGACACCCAGAAGTTCGCGCTGAAGTGCTCGGCCGCGCGCGTGGACGGGAAGTGGATCGACGTCTACAAGGACCCGGTGACCGACAGCGGCAAGCAGAGCAAGCGCGGCCGCATGCGCCTGCTGCGCCATCGCGAGTACGGCCAGTTCCGCACGGTGTCGGTGCCGGCCGACGCGGAATCGCTGACGGCGGCCGGGCTGCCGCCGGGCTACGAGGATGCGATGGTCACGGTCTGGGAGAACGGCCAGCTGCTGCAGGACGACACGTTGGCCGCGATCCGCAGCCGGGCGAACGCTGCACGGCTGTAATCGGCCAACCTCTTCCTCGACATCCTTCACGCACTCCGCGCCGGTGGGCTCGGCGGTACGTATACAGGTGCCGGTGAGGTGCAGCGTCACGTGGGGTCCCCCCGCCGCTTCGGTCTGACGCCCCTTGACCACCGCCCGCCTTCGGCCTACCTTGTGCGGGCCGAAGGTATCCATCTCTTCATGCAGATGAAGGGATGGGTTTAAACGGGAATCCGGTGAAGGCGCCTCGTGCGCCCATTCCGGAGCTGCCCCGCAGCGGTGAATGGAAACGAATCCTGCCAACAGCACTGGGCATTTGCCTGGGAAGCGGCAGGTACTAGGTGGGCGTTCGCGCCCGTGTCCATCAGCCCGAATACCGGCCCCGGCCGGGGGACACGACCGTCCCCTGATTCGACCTGGAACGTCCGCGGGGAGGTTGCCGGGGCCTGCCGCCATGCCGTCCGCGTGGCGCTGCCCCCGTGCGTCCGCTCCACGACATCCGGTTCGCCCGCGGGGGCGAAGGTCGCTGGCGGGGCGGACACGGCAGCCATGTCGTGCACGGCGCGCGGTTCCTTCGTTCCTCAATGCCGCTACTGCAATGAGGACACGTTCCATGACCACTGTTACCAACCTGGGGTTTCCCCGCATCGGCGCCAAGCGCGAACTCAAGCGTGCGCTGGAAGCGTTCTGGTCCGGCGAAAGCAGCGCTGCGTCGCTGCAGGACACCGCCAGCGGCCTGCGCGAGCGCCATTGGCAGCTGCAGCGCGAGGCCGGCGTCGATGTGCCGCCGAGCAACGACTTCAGCTTCTACGATCAGGTGCTCGATGCGGCGTTCCTGTTCGACGCGATCCCCGCGCGCTACCGCGCCCTGGCCGACGCCGAGCCGCTGGCCGGCTATTTCGCCATGGCCCGGGGCGTGCAGCGCGACGGTTATGACCTGCATGCGCTGGAAATGACCAAGTGGTTCGACACCAACTACCACTACCTGGTGCCCGAACTGCAGGCCGGCCAGGGCTTCGCGCTGCGCGGCGACAAGCCGCTGGCCGAGTACCGCCAGGCCAAGGCGCTGGGCATCGAGACCCGCCCGGTGCTGATCGGCCCGGTGACGTTCCTGCTGCTGTCCAAGACCACCGACGGCAGCCATGCGCTGGACCTGCTCGACGCCCTGCTGCCGGTGTACGTGCAACTGCTGGGCCAGCTGAAGGAGGCCGGCGCGCAGTGGGTGCAGCTGGATGAGCCGGCACTGGTGCAGGACCTGGACGAGGCCACCCGCGCCGCGTTCACCCATGCCTACGCGGTGCTGGCCGCGGCGGCGCGGCCGAAGGTGCTGGTGGCCACCTACTTCGGCGCGCTGGACGACAACCTGCCGCTGGCCGCCTCGCTGCCGGTGGATGGCCTGCACGTGGACCTGGTGCGCGCGCCCGAGCAGCTGGACGCGGTGATCAAGGCGCTGCCGCCGGGCCGCGTGCTGTCGGCCGGCCTGGTCAACGGCCGCAACATCTGGCGCACCCACCTCGACAACGCGCTGGTGCTGGCGCGCTATGCACACGGCCACGTGGGCGGCGACCTGCTGTGGCTGGCCCCGTCGTGTTCGCTGCTGCACAGTCCGGTCGACCTGGACCTGGAAAAGAAGCTGGACGAGGAACTGCACAGCTGGCTGGCGTTCTCCAAGCAGAAGCTGCAGGAGCTGCGCGTGCTGGCCGATGCCATCGACGCCCCGGCCCGCGCCGAGGATGCACTGGCGCACTCCCGTGCGTGCATCGAATCGCGCCGGCGCTCGCCGCGCGTGCACAAGGCCGAGGTGGCCGCACGCCTGGCCGCCCTGACCGCTGCCGACGCGCAGCGCCACAGCCCGTACCCGCAGCGGCACCTGGCCCAGGCCGGCGCGCTGCAGCTGCCACGTTTCCCCACCACCACGATCGGTTCCTTCCCGCAGACCCTGGAAGTACGCGAGGCCCGCGCCAGCAACAAGTCCGGCAAGCTGTCCGACGCCGACTACGATGCGTTCCTGGCCACCCAGACCGAGCACTGCGTGCGCGTGCAGGAGCAGATCGGGCTGGACGTGCTGGTGCACGGCGAGTTCGAACGCAACGACATGGTGGAGTACTTTGGCGAGCAGCTCGACGGCTTCGCGTTCACCAAGAACGGCTGGGTGCAGAGCTACGGCTCGCGTTGCGTGAAGCCGCCGGTGATCTTCGGCGACGTGACCCGCCCGCAGCCGATGACGGTGCGCTGGTCGCAGTACGCGCAGTCGCTGACCGACCGCCCGATGAAGGGCATGCTGACCGGCCCGGTGACGGTGCTGCAGTGGTCGTTCGTGCGCGATGACCAGTCGCGCGCGGACACCTGCCGGCAGATCGCGCTGGCCCTGCGCGACGAGGTGCTGGACCTGGAAGCGGCCGGCATCGGCGTGATCCAGATCGACGAGCCGGCCATCCGCGAAGGCCTCCCGCTGCGTCGCGCGCAGTGGCGCGAGTACCTGGACTGGGCGGTGGAAGCGTTCCGCATCAGTGCCAGCGGTGTGCGCGATGCCACCCAGATCCACACCCACATGTGCTACTCCGAGTTCAACGACATCATCCACTCGGTGGCGGCGATGGACGCCGACGTGATCTCGATCGAGACCTCGCGCTCGCGCATGGAGCTGCTGGATGCATTCGTGCGTTTCCAGTATCCCAACGAGATCGGCCCGGGCGTGTATGACATCCACTCCCCGCGCGTGCCCGACAAGGAAGAGATGCTGGCGCTGCTGCGCAAGGCCGCCGAAGTCCTCCGGCCGGAGCAGATCTGGGTCAACCCCGACTGCGGCCTGAAAACCCGTGGCTGGAAGGAAACCCGCGCCGCGCTGGAAGCGCTGGTGGCCGCCGCGCGCCAGCTGCGCGAGGAAACCGCCGACGCCAACGCCGCCTGATCCCCCCCTGTAAGGATGCCCCAAGGACCGCACCGCCGCCGTTGCCGGCGGTGCGGTCGACGAGACGTACATGACCACGCCCACTGTTACCCCGATCGACCGCCCCACCCTGTCCCTGCCCGACGGCCACACCCGGCTGCTGCTGCATTCGTGCTGCGCGCCGTGCTCGGGCGAGGTGATGGAGGCCATCACCGCCTCCGGCATCGACTACACGATCTTCTTCTACAACCCCAACATCCACCCGGCCAGGGAATACGAGCTGCGCAAGCAGGAGAACATCCGCTTCGCCGAGAAGCACGGCGTGCCGTTCGTCGACGCCGACTACGACACCGACAACTGGTTCGCACGCGCCCGTGGCATGGAAGCCGAGCCCGAGCGTGGCATCCGCTGCACGATGTGCTTTGACATGCGCTTCGTGCGCACCGCGCTGTATGCGCACGAACATGGCTTTCCGGTGATCAGCAGTTCGCTGGGCATCTCGCGCTGGAAGGACATGAACCAGATCAACGACTGCGGCCACCGCGCCGCCGCGCATTACCCCGGCATCCAGTACTGGGACTACAACTGGCGCAAGGGCGGCGGTGCCGCGCGCATGGTGGAGATCAGCAAGCGCGAGCAGTTCTACCAGCAGGAGTACTGCGGCTGCGTGTACTCGCTGCGCGATGCCAACCGCCACCGCCGCGAAACCGGCCGCGAGCGCATCAAGATCGGCCTGTTGTATTACGGCCAGGACAACGACGCGCCCAAGGGCGATTGACGTTCGCACGCGGGGCCGCCACGCTGGTTGCCCCGCTTCCGTTGTGTTGGACCTGCCATGACCGCCGCCCTACCCGCCGATGTGGCCCTGCTGGTGATCGACCTGCAGCCGGACTTCATGCCCGGTGGCGCGCTGGCCTGCGAACAGGGCGATGCGCTGGTGGCCCCGATGGCCGCCCTGCTCGCGCAGCGCCGCTACCGCACGGTGGTGGCCACCCAGGACTGGCACCCCGCCGACCATGCCTCCTTCGCCAGCCAGCACCCGGGGCACCTGCCGTTCGAGGCGATCCTGCTGCATGCGCAGCCGCAGACGCTGTGGCCGGACCACTGCGTGCAGGGCAGCGCCGGCGCAGCGCTGCACCCGGGCGTGGACTGGACCGTGGCCGACCTGATCCTGCGCAAGGGCACCCGGCAGCAGGTGGACTCCTACAGCGCCTTCCGCGAAAACCACGGCCCCGATGGCACCCGCCCGGCCACCGGCCTGGCCGGTTGGCTGCACGAGCGCGGCATCCGCGAAGTGCACGTGTGCGGGCTGGCACGCGACTACTGCGTGCTGTGGAGCGCACAGGACGCGGTCAAATCCGGGTTCCGGGTGAAGTTCCTGTGGGACCTGACCCGGCCGGTGACCGAGGCCAATGACGGCATGGTGCGCGAGGCGTTGGCCAAGGCGAAGATCGCGGTTGTCTGACGGGCGACCTCCGGGCGCCGGCCGGAAAAGCGTACCGACCAACGGTCGGTACCCACGGCGTCGTACCCACCAACGGTGGGTACCTACCGGTCAGCGGAACACCACCGTGCGATGCCCGTTGCGCAGGATGCGGTGCTCAACATGTCGGCGCACGGCGCGCGCCAGCACCTGCGATTCGGTATCGCTGCCCAGCCGCACCAGGTCGCGTGGGGTCATGGCGTGGTCCACGCGGGCCACGTCCTGTTCGATGATCGGGCCTTCGTCCAGGTCTTCGGTGACGTAGTGCGCGGTGGCGCCAATGATCTTGACCCCGCGCGCGTGCGCCTGATGGTACGGCTGCGCACCCTTGAAGCTGGGCAGGAAGCTGTGGTGGATGTTGATCGCGCGGCCCGCCAATGCCTTGCACAGGCGCGGCGACAGGATCTGCATGTACCGCGCCAGCACCACCAGGTCGATCTGCTCGCGCTCGACCAGGTCGATGATCTGCTGCTCCTGCACGGCGCGGTTGTCGGCGTTGACCGGCAGGTGATGGAACGGCACCCCGTACGAACCGGCCAGCGCGGCGAAGTCCTCGTGGTTGGACGCCACCGCGGCGATATCCACCTGCAGCTGGCGGCTGTGGGCGCGGAACAGCAGGTCGTTCAGGCAATGCCCCTGCTTGCTCACCAGCACCAGCAGCCGCGCACGACGGCGCGCATCGTGCAGTTGCCAGTCCATCTGGAACGCGTCCGCCAGCGTACCCATGCGCGTTTCGATATCGGCCAGCGCCTGGCTGGCGGCGCGATCGAAATGCACGCGCAGGAAGAACCGGCCGCTCTCTTCGTCGCCGAACTGCTGGGCGTCCAGGATGTTGCAGCCCAGCTCGAACAGCAGGCCGGACACACGGTAGACAATCCCGGTACGGTCCGGGCATGACAGGGTAAGTATGGAATCAGGGCGCATCCGGCCAGTTTAAGCGAGCACCGCCGGTGCGGGGACGATGCTCTCAGATGCAACCAAGCCGGCGCGGAGTTCCTCTCTCGTTACACCGCCGCCGGATCCACCTTGTCCACGTGGATGCCGTATTTTTCGATCGCCACCTGCAGCTGGCTGCGCGCGATACGTCCGTCATCGGCCAGTGCCTTCAACGCCGCCAGCACGATGAAGTGGCGGTCCACTTCAAAGAACGTACGCAGTGACTCGCGCGTGTCCGAGCGACCGAAGCCGTCGGTGCCAAGCGCGGTGAAGCGGCGGCCGTCGACGAACGGGCGGATCTGGTCGGCCACGATCTTCATGTAGTCGGTGGCTACCACCAGCGGCCCGGCGTGCGCGGCCAGACGCTGCTGCACGTAGGGCACGCGCGGTTCGGCGGCCGGGTGCAGCAGGTTCCAGCGCTCGGCGGCCAGGCCGTCGCGGCGCAGTTCGGTCAGGCTGGTGGCGCTCCAGACGTCGCTGGCGATGCCGAAATCCTGCTGCAGCAGCGCGGCGGCCGCTTCCACTTCGCGCAGGATCGCGCCGCTGCCCATCAGCTGCACGCGCAAGCCGGGGTCGCTGTCGGTCGCGGCCGGGTGCAGCAGGTACATGCCCTTGAGGATGCCCTCCTCGGCGCCTTCCGGCATGGCCGGGTGCGGGTAGTTCTCGTTGAGTACGGTGATGTAGTAGTAGATGTCTTCCTGATCCACATACATGCGGCGCAGACCGTCCTGGATGATCACCGCCAGTTCGAAGTTGTAGGTGGGGTCATAGGAGATGCAGCTGGGAATCACCGAGGACAGCACGTGGCTGTGGCCATCGTCGTGCTGCAGGCCCTCGCCCATCAGCGTGGTGCGGCCGGAGGTGGCGCCCAGCAGGAAGCCGCG
>Ga0213828_1000252_pt1 | contig 55934 bp, 52 predicted proteins | sample MC6MC0897MG_FD_180664 | JGI IMG/M metagenome (GOLD analysis project Ga0213828, IMG submission 180664) | Enriched soil aggregate microbial communities from Iowa State University, Ames, United States - MC6-MC0897-MG | ecosystem: Environmental > Terrestrial > Soil > Unclassified | place: USA: Iowa...
TACCGGTGCAGCCTGAAGCGGTTCTAAAACACCACCAATACCAACACCACCACTCAGGTGAACATTTTTACCGATCTGTGCACAGCTTCCAACTGTTGCCCAAGTATCAACCATTGTTCCGGAATCTACATAAGCACCGATATTTACATACGAAGGCATCATAATTACACCAGGAGCAATATACGCTCCTTCTCTTGCAATTGCATGAGGAACAACTCTCACTCCTTTTTCAGCATAATTTCTCTTCAAAGGCATTTTATCATGAAATTCAAAAGGACCTACTTCAATAGTTTCCATTTTCTGGATCGGGAAATACATTACTACCGCTTTTTTTACCCATTCATTCACCTGCCATCCGTTTTCTGTAGGCTCTGCTGTACGAAGTTCACCTTTATCAACCAAAGAAATAACCTCTCTGATCGCCTTTTGGCTATCTTCATTCTGCAATAATTCTCTGTTGTCCCAGATATTTTCAATAGTTTGTTGTAACGACATAATTATGTTTAAAATTTGTTAAAAAATCGTTGCCAAATATACAAAAAAGTTAGACAAAATATTTTCGGTTTTTATCTGATAGAGCTAATTTTTTCTTCATTAAATCAGTCTTCTCACCTTCTTTTTATACTCCGAATAATACGTTCCGTGTTGTTTTAAGAGAAATTCTTCTTCCAATCTGATCTGGATTTGAATTAAAATATTGGATATTATAAAAAAGCTTAATGAAATGAATGTGGGTAAAGTCAGGAATAATCCGGTTAAACTCATAAGCATGCCCAGAAAAATCGGGTTTCTGGAATATTTAAAAAGTCCTGTCGTGATTAATTCTGTTTTAAGTTCTTCATCAATACCTATCCGCCATGAATTTTCCATCTGAAACTGAGCAATAAGAACCCATATTAAACTTAAAATCATTAAAGACATTCCAAAATACTTGATTGTATTGTTCTCTAAAAAATTGATACTACAATTTTGTAAAATAGAATAAGGAAAGAAGAAAAATAAAACTGTGTAAATAAAAAGAAATAATAAGGTCAGCTTAAAATATCTCCCGATCAATCCGTATGCAGAATCATCTTCCGGAAGAACATTCGGATTTTTCCCGATCTTTTTTGAAACAATAAAACTTTTTCCGAAAAATGCTGTCAGGAAAAATAATATAAAAAATAAAGGAATAAAAACGCTGATAAAATCTGTCATAAATAATAATTTCTGACAAATGTAAAGTTCATTTATATGCAACTCTATTGCAAAGTTTTATAAAACTCTCTGAGCGTGAAGATACGCTTTGTTCCAGTATTTTTCGTTTAAAGAAGAAATAATGACCCCTTTTGAAGTGGATGCATGAATAAATTTCACTTCGCCGTTATTTTCAATAGTGTGAACAATTCCAACGTGAGAAACACGACTTCCACCTGAGGTAGCAAAGAATAACAGATCACCTGGTTTTACGGTTTTAATATCAATTGATTTTCCTGCATCTGCCTGATCAGATGATCTTCTTGGAAGGCTGAAATTGTTTTCCTGAAAAACTTTCACGGTAAACCCGGAACAATCGAAGCCTGATGAAGAATTGCCTCCAAATTTATAAGGTGTTCCCAAATATCTTTCGGCATCCTTCAATAAACTTTTTACAGAACCAGTCACTTTGCCATCGAAATCAGAATCGAGTCTTCTTAAATTATCAGATTTAACGACTGTTTTTGAAGGTCTTTTTTTCGAATCAGCTACACTTTTAGAGCTTCCGCAAGAGATGATTATTGCTGAACTTAAAGCTAATACAGCAAGTTTTTTATATAATTTAATTTCCGAAAAGCATGTTTCCTTATTCATTTGAAAATCAATTAGATATTTATTCAATACAAATATAAATTAAATTTTTTAATTATACAATAACTATACTACAACTATACTTTAATTATAGATGAAATAATGTTTAATCTCATTTTTTATTTCTATATTTGAAATTCTTTTAGAAAAAATGGCAACTTACGAAAGCTTTATAAAGCTCAACGGAGCAATTGGAGATCTTGTTTTTTACAATCTGAACGGTAAAAATATTGTCCGGAAAAAAAGCGGGTTTAATAAAACAGCGTATAAGAAAAGTCCGACTTATGAAAAAGTCAGGCAAAACAGTTCGGAATTTGGGCATTGCTCAAAAGTGGGAAAATTAATCCGTTCATGCATTTCAAAATATATTGAGCTGGCTGAAGATGCCCTACTCTATCAGAGATTTGCCAAGGTAATGACGAAGATCAAAGATCTTGATCCTGAACATGAAAAAGGTAAAAGAACAGTAAAATCAGGTTTAAAAACTTCGAATGGTAAAATCGTATTGCAAAATTTTCAGTTTGGAAACATTCCTTGTTTTCATCAGGAAGCTCAGGTTCTTTTAGGGTTATGGGATAAAAGTCTGCACTTAGACAAAAATACTATTGCTGATGAAGTAATGATTGTGAGTATCAAAATCGATTTTGAGAATTATCTTACCGAATTTTTTGAAGAAAAAATAAAACTGACAGAAAATCAGAGTGATGTCGTTTTTGAAAATCATTTTGGAGAAGAAAATATGGTGATTCATTTTGTGGCCGCAAATAAAGATTTACAGGTTGTCAAAATGGGATTTGTTTGAATAAAAAATCGGCTGCAAACTTTGTTTGCAGCCGATTCATGTTTATAATAGTTGAATCTATTTTGTTTTATTTATTTCCCCTTTCCAGGTTCCGCTTCTTACAGGGTTTGGAGATTCGTTCGTCCAGTTTCCGCTGCCTTTTCCTTCTACATCTAAAGTTCCTGTAAATTTACCATCTGCAGGTAAAACCAAGTCAGCCGTCAATTGGCCTGAACTGTTCAGGAAACCTGAAATATTGTAATTTTCGTTATTGGTTTCAGAATGCATTGTTCCTGTTACTTTACCATCACTTGCCACTACGAAGTTCCAAACGCCTTTGTCGCTTCCTTCATAAGTTCCTGACCAGGTTCCGATATAATCGTAAAGCGTTTCATCGTTTGATGAGCATCCAATCAGTGAGAAAATAGTCAATAAAAGTAAAAAAAGTTTCTTCATAGTTTACAATAGTTTATGAAATAAGTTGTTTTGTCGAATATATTCTTAAAAATAGTCCTAAAATTTTCAGGATAGTATTTCAAATTTCTTCTATCTCTGTATTTTTAGAATTGGGCAAATATATCAATTTAATTTTATAGTTTAATCTTTTGACTATGATATTTTAAGCAATTCAAAGCAAATTTATTTTTCGTATATTTTTTTGAAAACGAAAAAATCTTGACATTATAAAAGCATTTCAAAATAAATTTGACAAATCGTTTGAAATCTGACTACAATCATAAATCAGTAATTAAGTTAGGCTTAGATTTATCGCAACTAATAACCACAAAAGTTTTAAGTTAATTAAATCTAAAAACCTTCCGAAAAGTGGAAGGTTTTGTTTTTAGTTCACCCAATTATCTTTGATGTAACGAAAAATATTTATGATAAATGATAAGAATCCCATTAAACTTCCAATTACTAAACCTATTCTGACAAAAGTTTTATCAAAGAAATCTTCAGTTGTTTCAGATTTAAGTTCTCGAGTATAAATTGCCTTTTCTCCAACTGTTGATGTGAAAATAATTTCAGGAATACTTATTGGTCTAATTGTAAATCCGCCATATTCATCTTGTGTTGTTTCCCAACCACTTTCATCAATAATGTAACGCCTTTTATATAATTCATACTTAACTTCATCTGATGGAAGATAGGATGGATTATTCATTTTTAACCAACGTAATGTTATTTTATCTCTATAGGTAATATTCTTTTTATGTTCAATTAAATAAATTAAAAGATGGTCATTTTTCATATTTAATTAAAAAAATAATGCTAATAGTAGAAAATTAGATTAAATAGTGGAGGATACGGGGATCGAACCCGTCACCTTTAGACTGCCAGTCTAACGCTCTAGCCAGATGAGCTAATCCCCCATTGTTGATGAGGATGCAAATGTAAGTATTTATAAAGAATGTGCAAGTGTTTGTGAAAAATAATTAAATAAAAAACGTGCACTTTTCAGCACACGTCTTAACAAGATTGAATACATATAACTAACTTTCGTTATTTCCATCCACCGCCTAAAGCCTGGTATAAATCTACGGCAGCTTTCATTTTGCTGTATTCTGCATTAGAAATATTAAGTTCGGCGTTTAATGAGTTTACACTTGCATTTAGAACTTCAAGGTAATTTGCCATACCGTAGTTCACCAATTCCTGAGAATAATCTACCGATTTTTTGTAAGAATCCAGTTCTTTTCTTTTTAGATCAATAAAAGAATCCTGTACCGAAAATACTCGGATCGCATCAGACACTTCTTTTCCGGCAGTCAGAATAGATTTTCTGAAATTCAGGTATGCTGTTTCTTTATTGGCTAAACTTACGTCATAATTGGTTCTGATCTGTCTTCTGTTTAAAATCGGTTGAGCCAAACCGGCAACAACATTGGCAAAAAGAGAGTTTACGCTGAACAAATGGTCGATATCTACCGACTGTACCCCTCCGCTTCCTGTTAGTTTTAATGTGGGATAAAACTGAGCTTTGGCAACATTGGTCAATTCAAAAGCATTCATCAGATTGAACTCAGCCTGCATGACATCGGGACGGTTTGCCAGTAAGCTTGCAGGATAACCTGTCGCCAAACTGTTGGGTATTGTCTGTGAAGCTAAAGATGATCTTGCGATCGTTTGCGAAGGCTCACCCATCAAAAGACTCATTGTATTCTCTAACAGCTGAATCTGGGTATCGATATCGATTAATAAAGATTTAGCATTATAAACCAAAGCTTCACTTTGCTGAACGGCAACTTCCGTTAAAGTTCCCGCTTCTTTTAAAGCTTTTGTTGTTTCTAAATTATTTTCTCTTACTTTAATCGTTTCCTGAATGATTCTCTTCTGGTCATCATACGTCAACAACTGAAAGTATGCTGAAGCAATCGACGCAACCAAATCACTTTTTACGGCTTTATGAGCTGCAACCGTTCCAAGATAACTTGCCAATTGAGCTTTTTGCTGAGATTTCATTTTTCCCCATAAATCTGCTTCCCAACCGATGGTTGCCGTAATGTCAAACTGGTTTACATAACGTCTTTCCCCGATAATCTGACCAAACTGGGTGTTGATCGATTGAGTTTGGAACGTATAATTGGGTCCGACTGATAAAGTAGGTTCGTATGCAGCTTTTGCCTGTTTTAAATAAGCTTCCGCCGAAACGATATTCTGTACTGCAATTCTTACATCAAGATTATTATCAAGCGCTTTGGTAATGTGTCCCTGAAGAATAGGATCTGTGAAAATTTCTTTCCAGGAAACATTCGCAATACTTGCACTGTCCTGAGGCAGCATATCTGTACGGAACAGTTTTTCATCCACTGCAGCTGCAGGTCTTTCATACTCTTTTCTTACATGACAAGAAGTAATAACCAGAGCTGTGAGCACCGAAAAAGCAGTTCCTTTTATTATTGATAAATTTTTCATTATTTAAATCTAAAGATTTCTTATTCAGCTAAATTCACTTCTTCATGCTTGATCGGCTTGATTTTCTCCTGTAAAGTCTGGAAAATCACATATAAAACCGGAATCACAAACACTCCTAAAATAGTACCGATTAACAACCCGATTGCTGCTCCCGTAGCAATAGAACGGTTACCAACTGCACCGATTCCACTTGCCAAAACCAGAGGTAATAATCCGAAGATAAATGCCAATGATGTCATCAAAATCGGTCTTAGTCTTGCTTTAGCCGCATTGACCGCAGATTCTACAATCGTTTCGCCGTGATGTCTTCGCTGAACCGCAAATTCAATAATCAAAATCGCATTTTTTGCCAATAATCCGACCAACATAATCAATGCAATCTGGAAATAGATGTTGTTTTCAAGACCCATTATTTTCTGTCCGAAGTAAGCTCCCATCACCCCTAAAGGAAGTGAAATTACCACTGCTAAAGGAAGAATATAGCTTTCATATTGTGCAGCAAGAATAAAATACACAAATACTAAACTCAATGCAAAAATTAATAAGGTTTGAGAACCTGAAGCCAATTCTTCTCTCGAAAGCCCGGTAAACTCAACACCATAATTCTGATCTAAAGTTTCACTTGCAACCTGCTGTACGGCAGCAATAGCATCACCCGTACTGTAACCTCCAGAGTTGGCTCCGGTAATTTTAACCGAACTAAATAGGTTGTAACGTCCTACAGACTGAGGCCCGTATGTTTTATTCAAAGTCACAAACTGTGAAATTGGTGCCATTTCTCCGCCACCAGTTTTGATGTAAAGCTGATTAAGACTTTCTGCGTTTACTCTGTTTTCAGGTAAAGCCTGAACCATAACTCTGAACTGTTTTCCGTATTTTGTAAAGTCAGCACTGTAAATACCACCAATATATCCCTGCATGGTTTCAAGAATCGTATTCACAGAAACTCCTTTTTGCTTTGCTAAAGGAACGTTAATCTGCATCTCGTACTGTGGATATTTTGTATTGAACGAAGTCTGGGCAAATTCAATTTCAGGACGCTTCATCAGATTTCCGATAAGCTCGTTGGTTTTTGCATCCAATTCAGCAAAATCACCACCTGATTTATCTAAAAGTACCATCTCAAAACCTGCACTGTTACCAAAACCAGGTACACTTGGCGGCTGGAAGAATACAACTTTTGCATCGGGAACTTTTCCTGACAAACCGAAAAGCTGTTTTGTAATGGCTTCAGAAGAAAGTCCGTCACCTTTTCTATCATCAAAAGGTTTAAGCTTGATGAAGGCCAGACCATTGTTACTACCATTTCCCGAAAGTAGACCTCTACCTGTAGAAATCGTTACGTTTTGAATTCCAGGAATTTTTAAAGCATTTGCCTGTAATGTTTTCAAAACGTTATAGGTTCTTTCCATAGAAGCTCCCGGAGGCAATTGTACATCAGTAAAGATGATTCCACGGTCTTCTGTCGGGACGAAACCTTTTTTCATTGTTGAACTCGCCCAATAGATAATTCCACCTGTGATTACAAAAATCAATAGAGTTACCCATTTGTGTTTAATCAGGAATGTAAATCCTCTACCGTAACGATCTGTTGCTGTTTTAAAAGCAACATTAAATTTATAGAAGAACTTCTGAATGAAGTTTTTGCTCTTGTAATCTTCGTGATGTTCATCATGTGGTTTTAAGAATAATGAACACAACACCGGACTTAAAGTCAATGCATTAATCGCTGAAATGATAATTGCAATAATCAAAGTAATACCAAACTGCTGATAAAATACCCCAGTCGGACCCGTGATAAAAGTTACCGGAATAAATACTGCAGCCATTACCAAAGTAATTGAAATAATTGCTCCTGTAATTTCGTCCATAGCTTCAACCGTTGCTTTTTTAGCATTTGAAATCCCATGTTCCATCTTGGCGTGAACGGCTTCCACCACAACAATCGCATCATCCACCACAATACCAATTGCCAATACCAAAGCGAAAAGCGTCAGTAAGTTTAATGAATATCCAAATAAATTCAGGAAGAAAAATGCTCCCACAATCGAAACCGGAACTGCAATTGCAGGAATTAGAGTTGATCTGAAATCCTGTAAGAAGATATAAACAACGATAAATACTAGGATAAACGCTTCAATTAAAGTATGAATTACTTTTTCAATCGATGCATCAAGGAATTCGTTTGTATCAAAGTTGAAGGTATATTTTACGCCTTCAGGATAAGTGCTTTCGTTGGCTTTAAGCTGAGCTTTAATATTTTCGATAATCTCCTGCGCATTAGAACCCGGAGTCTGGAAAATCCCCATACTGATTGACGGGTTGTCTCCATTTTCACCGACACCTGTGTAAGAAAGACCGCCTAGTTCTACCTTAGCAACGTCTTTCAACATTAGGTTTTGTCCGTCCGGTAAAGATTTAATGATGATATTGTCATACTGTTCTTTATCGCTGAACTTCCCTACATATTTAATGATATATTCGAAAGAGCTTCCGCTGTTTTGTCCTAAAGAACCAGCCGCTGCTTCTCTACTCTGCTCATTGATCGCTGTTGTAACATCAGTTGGAGTAATTCCGTAAGCTGCTAATTTTGCAGGATCCAGCCAAACTCTCATTGAGTAATTCTTTCCACCGAAAACGTTGGCTTCGCCAACTCCATTAATTCTCTGAAGATTTGGGATAACATTAATATTCAAAAAGTTCTGAAGATAAACATCGTCAATATTTTTGTTTTCAGAATAGAAAGATAAGTACATCAAGGCACTTGTCTGCTGCTTCTGGGTAACAACCCCTGAACGTGTAACTTCACTTGGAAGTAGCGGGCTCGCTCTCGATACACGGTTCTGAACGTTTACGGCAGCAATATCGGGATCAATTCCTTGCTTAAAGAATACCTGAATCTGCGCTGAACCATCGTTTCCTGCAGTGGATGTGATATAATCCATTCCTTCTACACCATTGATCTGCTCCTCCAAAGGAACTACCACACTCTTCATTACTGTTTCAGCATTCGCTCCGGTATAGTTTGCTCTCACACTTACTGTCGGCGGAGCAATATCCGGATATTGTGTAACAGGAAGCGCGGTAAGACCTAAAACCCCGAGAATTACAATAAGAATCGAGATTACAGTAGATAAAACCGGTCTGTTAATAAAGTTTTTTATCATGTTAGAATTTCGGTTTTACAGATTGAACTAAACTATCCATTTTTACTTTTTTAGGTTGTACGGCAGTTCCTGGTTTTATACTTCCAGTTCCTGCAGCAATTACCGTTTCTCCGGTTTTTAACCCCGATTTAATCAAAGCATAATTGTCGATACGGTCGATCACATCAACCACAACATTTCTTGCGGTATCTTTATCAACTTTGTAAACATAAACAATACCTTGTTGTTCGTACGTTGCACTTTCCGGAACTACCAATACATTATCAAAATGTTTAGGGAATCTGATGGTTCCACTGTTTCCATTGCTTAATAATTTCTGAGCATTTGTAAAAACAACTCTGAACTGAATCGTTCCTGTTGTAGGATCTAAAGAACCTGTAATCGCCTCAATTCTACCCTTTTCAGGATAAATACTTCCATTCGCTAACTGAAGTTCAACCATCGGAAGATTTTTGATTTTTTCAGGTACACTTGCTCCGACTGATTTTTCAAGGAAATCAAAATATGCTTTTTCATTCATTGAGAAATAAGCGAAGATTTCTGAAGTATCTGAAATGGTTGTTAAAGCAGTCTGGTCAGTTGGCCCAACCAAGCTTCCTACTTTCAATGGCAATTTTCCGATTACTCCGGAAATCGGAGCACGGATTACCGAATAATCGATATTGGCTTCAACTCCTTTGTAATTGGCAACAGCCTGACTTTTTGCAGCTCTTGCCTGTTGTAATCCTGCCTGAGCCTGAGCTAAATTTGCCTGAGCCGTTTGAAGCTGTACATTGCTGATAATGTTTTTCTGAACCAGTGGTTTTAATTTATTGACTTCCACATTAGCCGCATTTACAGCAGCTTGAGCAGCAGCAATATTTGATTCTGCAGCAGTGATTCCGGCTTTGGAAGCAGCGGCATTTTCAGTAAGAATATTGGTTTCAAGACGAAATAAAGGCTGCCCTTTCGTAACGTACTGCCCTTCATCTACCAAAACCTGAGTGATGTACCCCTGAATTTTTGCTCTCACATCATTATTCACTCTACCTTCAATCGTTGCGGGAAACGTATCGTACCCTACAATATTTTTATTCTCTACCGAAACTACAGGGAAAGGCTTTGGGCCGTCCTGCTTCGGAGCTTCTTTTTTGCAAGCAGTTAAAGAGAAAGCTGCTACAGAAAATAGTATAAGCTTGTTTGTCATTTTATAGTTTATTAAGAGATTCCTGAATATTTTTTATGTTTTTATTTAAAAGTGCTTTATACACCTCAAATCTTTCATCGGCTTCTTTATGCTCTGTTTTTCTGAAGTTTTTGAGATCATCCAGAAGTTTCAGTTCGTCCTGCATTTTTTGTACAATTTTTTCAAACCTTATTTTTTTATAATCGTCATTGGCGAAAAAATAACGTTTTCTTTCATCCATCTTGTTGACATCGACAATTAATTCAGCATTAAGAAGTAAATTGATACTCGTGGAAACCGAGCTTTTGCTTGCCGAAAAAACTTCGACAAATTCATCAAAAGTAATTCCCACCTTATCAAAATCGAAAATCAGGTAGGAATATATTTTTGAAGCCAGTGGTGGAAGATTGAGAACAGCACCGTAAAATTTTACAGCATCCTGAAATATTTTCTCATCTATTTCCAGACTTTTTTTCATTATAGAAAAATTTTTGAACAAATTTAGAAATTAGTTCGGAACTAAACGAACAAACCTAATAGAGTTTATGAATAAATAGTTTCTTAAAGAATCAATGAAATTTGATTTAACCTTTTGCTTTTTTCTACATCAACACTTTTTCAAATGCTTTTCTTATGCCTCCTGCAAGATAAACTTCACCACAATAGGTGTAGCCTTTAGATTCCAAAATTTTCAACATCGCAAGATTATCATAGTTGGTGTCAACTTTTATGCTTAAAACATTTTGTGACTTTGTAAACTCTTCAATATAATCGAAGAGTTTTTTCGCAAGTCCTTGTCCTGCAAATTTTTCAGAAACTGCTACTCTATGTACGACTACAAATTCTCCTGTGGTAAGCCATGCCCCTTCAATAGAGCTATAGGCTGGTTCATCATTAAAAATAAGTGCCACAAAAACAGCTACTTCCCCGTCAACTGTAAGAACATGGCCAAATCCTTTTTCCACGTCACTTTCAACAGTTTGCAGATTAGGATATCCGTTTTGCCATTGTTGGCTGCCGTCTTTTCTTCTCCTTTCAATAGATTGCTGTATGATTTCCCAGATGGGATTGATGTCTGAGGTTTCGGCTTTCCTGAAATGGATTTCGTTTTTTTGAGTCATAAGAGCTTTGTATTACAAACTTGAAAATTGGAAAATTGCACAATCAGTGCCAAAAAATACCCATTAAAATTTTATTAATAATTGATGCTTTAAGATTATTAAACACCAAAAAACCGAAAATTAACTCTCATTAATTTTCGGTCCGAAGTAGTAAAATTTAAAATTATGAAATTGTTTTTATTGATTTAAATTTTGTTGAAGATAAGCATCTATTACATCAAATGCTTTCTTCTCGTCATGTAAATCTACCATTACTTTCAAAGACGTTGCCGTCGGTGTTGTTGTAAAAGTAAGATAATTATTTTCTACCGCATTAGTGATCTGTGCATCGTCTAACTTTGATTTGATCAACTGTATTTCTGCAGGTTTATCACTTTCAAAAACTGATACTCTCGTGTTTCTTTCCATATAAAATCCATTTTGAGTATCTAAATATAGAAAGTTTTTTTCAGAATTCCAAATCCTGATGTTTTAAATTTTATTAATGTTATTTTCAATTTTATCTAAAGCAATCTGAATTTCCTCTTTTGTAACATTCAAATGTGGTCTGAATCTGATTGACTGATCGCCGCATGCAAGAATGATTAAGTTATCGTTGTAAAGCTCACTTCTTAGCTGGTCTCTTTGGTCTCCTGACGGAAGATCTATTGCGCACATCAAACCTTTTCCTCTTGCGTTGGATAATTTTTCAGGATATTTCTGAGCTAAATTCTGTAAGCCTTCCAATAGATATTCTCCCACAATATTGGCATTTTCCAGAAGATTTTCTTTTTCGATCACTTCCATCACTAATTGGAAACGAAGCATATCAATAAAGTTACCGCCAAAAGTAGAATTGATTCTTGAGCTTTCTCTGAAAACATTATTCGGAATCTCATCAAACTTTTCTTTATTGGCTAAAACTCCGCAAACCTGAGTTTTTTTACCAAAAGAAATAATATCCGGTACAACACTTAAATGTTCAAAAGCCCACATTTTACCGGTAATTCCGATTCCTGTCTGTACTTCATCAAAAATTAAAAGAACTTCATGCTCGTCGCAGATATTTCTTAAACCAACAAAAAATTCGTCTCTGAAATGATTATCACCACCTTCAGCCTGAATTGGCTCTATGATGATGCAAGCTACCTTATCTGGATTTGAAAGAATAGCTTCTGTAATCTGAAGCAATGCTAAATTTTCGTTCTTGATTGTTTCTTCTAAATTTTCTTCAGTAATGGGAAAATGTAATTTAGGATTCAAAATTCTAGGCCATTCAAACATCGGGAAATACTGATATTTTCTCGGATCAGAAGTATTGGTTAAGCTTAAAGTATAACCGCTTCTTCCGTGAAATGCCTGTCTGAAATGGATACAGATTCCGGCTTCCACATCAAAACCTTTTTCGAAATTTTTTCTCGTTTTCCAGTCAAAACAAGCTTTCATTGCATTTTCAACACCTAAAGAACCGCCTTCAATAAAAAATGCATATTGTAATTCTTTTGGTAAAACCACCCTTTCAAAAACTTCAAGAAAATGAGCATACTCTTTAGAATAAACATCGGCCAAAGTAGGTTTGTTCACGGCCATTTTACCCAACCATTCAGATTTTTCAACCAGATAAGGGTGGTTATAACCGATGGATGCTGAACCGAACATTGAAAACATATCAAGGAAATTTTTCCCTGAAACGGAATCATGAATCCAGGATCCGTGTGAGTTTTCGATATCCATTACAAAATCAAAACCGTCTGCCAGAACATGTTTCCCTACGGTCTCTTTAACTTTGTTTGACTGAATTTCTAATATATTGCCCATATTAATTTTAGAATTTTTAGTTTGTGTTGAGTTATTTTTGATGCGGAATTTTTCATTACACTTTGTCAAAGATTTAAACTTTGACAAAGTGTAATGATTTATAAATCAAATTTAATTCCCTGAGCCAATGGAAGACTCGCCGTGTAATTGATGGTATTGGTTTGTCTTCTCATGTAATATTTCCAGACATCAGAACCGGATTCTCTACCGCCTCCCGTTTCTTTTTCACCACCAAAAGCACCACCGATTTCAGCACCTGAAGTTCCGATATTAACGTTTGCAATACCGCAATCTGAACCTGCATGAGAAAGGAATAATTCTGCTTCTCTCAGATTCTGAGTCATAATTGCTGAAGATAAACCTTGCGGAACATCATTCTGAATTGCAATGGCTTCTTCTAAAGTTTTGTATTTAATTAAATATAAAATAGGTGCAAAAGTTTCGTTCTGTACGATTTCGTAAGAGTTTTCAACTTCAGCGATACATGGTTTTACGTAGCAACCTGATTCGTAATCTTTCCCTTCTAAAACACCACCTTCAACAATGAATTTACCACCTTCTTTTTTACATTTTTCAATCGCCAGTTCGTATTGATTTACAGCATCAACATCGATAAGCGGTCCAACATGCATATTTTCATCTAACGGATTTCCGATTTTTAATTGTCCGTAGGCTTTTGCCAAACGGTTTTTCACTTCATCGTAAACAGATTCATGAATAATCAGTCTTCTTGTGGAAGTACATCTTTGCCCTGCAGTTCCTACAGCTCCGAAAACAGCTCCGATAATAGACATATCCAGATCTGCATCTTTGGAAATGATGATGGCATTATTTCCACCCAATTCTAAGATTGATTTACCGAATCTTTCAGCCACTTTAGAAGAAACCATTCTTCCTACTTTTGTAGAACCTGTGAATGAAACCAAGGCAATACGTTTGTCATCTACTAATTTTTGCCCAATCGTGTGATCTGCAACCATTACACTTGAAATTCCTTCTGGAAGATTGTTTTCCTTTAAAACTTCATTCATGATATTTTGGCAGGCAATCGCGCAAAGTGGTGTTTTTTCTGACGGTTTCCAGATCGTTACGTTTCCGCAAATCCATGCTAAAGCGGTGTTCCAAGCCCAAACTGCTACCGGAAAGTTGAACGCGGTAATGATGCTCACAATTCCAAGCGGATGATATTGCTCGTACATTCTGTGTCCCGGTCTTTCGGAATGCATGGTATAACCGTGAAGCTGCCTTGATAAACCAACAGCAAAATCACAAATGTCTATCATTTCCTGAACTTCACCCAAACCTTCCTGTAAAGATTTACCCATTTCGTAAGAAACGAGTTTACCTAAGTCGTTTTTATATTCTCGTAATTTTTGTCCTAACTGACGTACAATTTCACCTCTTTTTGGCGCAGGCATTGTTCTGAATTCTAAAAATGCCTGCTGAGCAGATTCTATTACTTTGTCGTAATCTTTCTCGTTCGATAATTTTACTTTCCCTATTAATCTTCCGTCTGCCGGAGAATAGCTTTCTATAGATTTTCCTGATGCAAAAAATTTCCCTCCTGTAGAAGTTCCTTTATTTTCATCTTTGATTCCTAAATTTTTTAATGATTTTTCAATTCCGAAATCTTTGATTTTTTTTGACATAAAAATGTAACTTTTCGTTTTGCCTAAGATAGAAAATATTATGAAACTGGGAAATTTTAATTTTTTTTAACCTATTTATTATTTGGAATCATTATAAACATGCTTATCTTTGTAGAGCAACATATATTAATTCGGAGATGGAAAATAAGGAAGTTATCAACGATCAGAATACAGAAAAAAGCACAAGATGGAAAAAGATGCTGAAGAAATTCGGGATCTGGGGAATTGTGTTTTTTACGGTAAAAGGTATCATTACTTCTACCCTAATTTATTTTTTAGGTAAAAATTTCTGGACTGTAATCAGCGGTTATTTTACAGGAGCTGCTGAATAAAAAAAGCAAAGAAATTATTCTCTGCTTTTTATTTTTGTATAAACTAAATCTTATTCTTTTTTCTTTCTCCCCGAATTGATTAGACTCTGATTAAGAAGATATTCTATCTGTCCGTTCACGCTTCTGAACTCATCATTTGCCCATTTTTCGAGAAGTTTATAGGTAGTCTCATCGATCCTTATCACGAAAGATTTTTTGCTTTTGTTTTCGGGAGAGTTCTGAGCTTTCTCTGATTTCATTTTTTGTTACTTTTCTAATTTCTTGTCTGATGCTTTTTTGTTTTTTAACGCAAAGAACGCAACGATTTTCTTTGAATTACTTTATGTTTTTAAGTTCGCAAAGGCGTTTCACTCAGCAAAGAACGCTGTAATTTCAATAAAATTAATTTTTATAAATACAGTAAATTCTTTTTTTCTCAATCTTAGCCTTAATCTCAACCTTAATTATACAAAGTTCCTGCATTTAAAATAGGTTGTGCCGCTTTTTCACCGCAAAGAACAACCATTAAATTGCTTACCATTGCTGCTTTTCTTTCGTCATCCAATTCAACAATATTTTCTTCTGAAAGTTTCTTTAAAGCTAAATCTACCATTCCCACTGCACCTTCCACGATTTTTGTTCTTGCTGCTACAATAGCCGTTGCCTGTTGTCTCTGAAGCATCGCTCCTGCAATTTCTGAAGCATAGGCTAAGTGAGAAATTCTAGCTTCCTGAATGATAATTCCCGCTTTTGATAATCTGTCAGTTAATTCTTGTTCCAAAATAGAATTGATTTTATCACCGCCTTCTCTCAACGTAATCGGAGCATGGTCGTCTTCTAAATTATCGTAAGGAAAACTCATTGCCAAATGACGAACTGCCGCTTCACTCTGCATTTTCACAAAATCTGAATATCTTTCAACATCAAAAGCTGCTTTGTAAGTGTCGCCAACTTTCCAGACCATTACGACAGCAATTTCAATCGGGTTACCCATTTTATCGTTTACCTTCAACGTTTGTCCCTGTAAATTCTCTGAACGCAAAGACATTTTTTGAGATGAATACAAAGGATTGATAAAGAATAATCCGTTTTCTTTAACGGTTCCGACATATCTTCCAAAGAAGTTTAAAACTCTTGAATGGTTTGGCTGAATAATCATTAAACCTTTCAATAAAAAACACATTAGAAAGAATGCAACAATTGAGATGATAATATAAGTTACGTCAACATTTTCTCCATCATTAATCCCTGTTACAAAAAGATACGCTGAAACTCCTAATAAGATTAATGAGAGAATTAATGCCAAATAACCTGACATTGGTTTTAAAACTTTTTCCATGATTGTAATTTTTAAAGTGATATTATTTTGATATCATAAAGATATAGATAAGTTTTGAATGATGAATGATTTTTTTTAAAAATTATTTAATATTCTTAAGCACAAAAAAATCCCGAAAATTACTTTCGGGATTCTGTATTTATTTTCAGTTAAAAATTTATTTCTTTTTTAAAGCAACAAATTTAAAGTAAGATATTACTGATAAGGTAAACATGGTTGCGAGACCGATGTACACCCAAGCCGGAACCGGAACCGGATCTCCCGCTGCATAAGAGTGGAGTCCGCTCAGGTAATAATTTACCCCAAAATAGGTCATTACCATCGAGCAGAAAGCAAACATTGTTGCTACGTGAAATGCCCATCTGCTTCTCAAGCCAGGAACTAATCTCATGTGTAAAACAAATGCATAGACCATGATTGAGATAAATGCCCAGGTTTCTTTCGGATCCCAGCTCCAGTATCTTCCCCAAGATTCGTTTGCCCAGATTCCGCCTAAGAAATTCCCTACCGTCAAAGCAAAAAGTCCGATAGTTAAAGACATTTCAGATACAATTGCCAATTCTTTTAAGGTAGAATCATTATGTAATTTGAATTTATTTTTATCCGTAATAATATAGAATACCAATGAAATCACTGCAATAATCATTGATAGTGCAAAGAAGCCGTAACTCGATACAATAATAGCAACGTGTACGATCAGCCAATAGGATTTCAGAACCGGAACTAATGGCGTAATCTGTGGATCAAGCGCTGAACCTCCATGAGCAAACCCCATCATAATGACTGCAACCATAAATCCTGCAGCCGGAATTAATGCGTTTGAAGTGTTTCCTTTTTTGATAAGTTTTACTATAGAATCAGATGTTGTTTTGTTGAAATTTGGCTTTCCGAATCCGAAATAGAACATTAAACCTGCCGAAATTCCGACCCATGAAATAAAGATAATAGCTTCATAACCATTACTCCAAGGAGCGTGACCGGAAATGTACCATCTTGCAATCAATCCTAAGAAATGGCAGATATAGCCAACAATTCCGATATAAATAATTGCTTTGATGATTTTATTAAGAGTTTTATTAGGTTTAAACAATTCCACAAAACCTAAAATCAATAACAATCCACCCACCAAAGTATAGAAAATCAATAATTTAAAATTGATATCTGCTTTATTCATGAATACCTCCAGATTAACTTTTGATTCTGAAGGAACAACTGCTTTCCCCCATTTTTGTTGATAATCTGATAATTTTTTCAACTCAGCATCCGCTTTGCTCCAGTCTCCAGTTTTTTGTGCCTGAAGTGCTTCTGCGAAATAAGGTCCCATCACTTTCTGAGATTCCATATCGGGTTCCATTTTCTGGTCAAGCCAAGAATGCCAAGTATGATTCGGGTCATTTTTCACAGGAACAATTCTCATAAACTGTCCGCTGAAGAATTCGTTGAAAATCTGAACTCTTTCGTTTAGTTTAATAACTTGCTTGTCGTATTCAGATTGCTCTGCCGGTTTTTTACGGAATGCCGTATTGTATTCTGCATCTAAAATATAAGTAAGATTTCCGTTGGCATCAGAAGGGAAAAGATTCATTAAAGATGTGTAACCGTCTTCATCAGCTTTTGTTATTCTCAAAAGTTCTTTTCCGCCTTTTGCATCAACTTTAATCAACGGAACCATTGTCCAGCTTGGTGTGTCTGTGTTAATCGACAAAAACCATTGTTCAGCTGTTAAATATTTTCCGTCGGTTCCTTTAAATTTATCTTTTTTGTAAAGTTTTCTTAAAACATCTAAAGCCTGCGTGTTGATCGGAACGATTCTACCTTCATAATTCTGTACCAAAAGGTAGCCGAATTTATCTGCATGCTCTTTGGTGATCTTGTTTCTGGCAATAATTTCGTCAGGCGAAATCATTCTCATTTTTGAAAGCGGAGCTGCTAAAGAATTCTGTTGATTTCCTTGTGGCTGAACAGTTTGAGGAGCAGCTTCATGAGTATGACCATCTCCTTCTACATGTACATGTTCCCTGCTTCCGTCACTTGTTCCGTGCGTTTCAATTTTCTGAGCAGTTAATGTTAAACTTAAAAATAGTAAAACAACTGTTGCTGCTCTTTTCTGATTGATGTCTTTCAGCATTTTGTTAAGCTTCCAGAAGTGAGTTCCTTTCCAGAAAAATATTACAAACATCCCTCCAAATAAAAGTGCATAACCGATATATGAAATCAAAGTTCCCCAAAAATCATGATTTACAGACAATAAAGTTCCCATTCTGTCTGGTGTATAACTTGCCTGGAAGAAGCGGTATCCTTTATAATTAAGAACATTGTTCATATAGATTTTATATGGAGTCTGTTTTCCTTCGTCAATAATTTTAATATGACTTTCATAAGCACTCGGAGATGAACTTCCCGGATATGTTTCCATCACGAAATCATCAAGTTTAATTGCGAAAGGCGTGGTGTAAATTTTAGGACCAAAACCTACCATAATATTTAAACCATCCATTGTTACTTGTTTGTAAGCATTAGGATTTCCTCTTTCTACAGAAAGTTCTACGATTTGCTTTGTTTTAGGACCTTCAATTTCGATCGTCATTGCATCGGGAACATTCTGGTCTTTCTTTTTGTCTCCTTCGAAAGCCATTAATTTTCCTTTTCTCAGAGGTTCAGGAACAACCAATTTTAATTCATTAATGCTGTATAAACTTCTTAAAACCAAAGGTTGGTATTGGTCTTTCGTCGTATTTCCTGTTGCCTGAGTGGCCATTGTCATGTAAGTTGCATCAACAGGAGTTTTAATGAACATTTGTCCGTTTTCTTTTTTGAATTCTACGGCTCCATCAATCGCTCTGTTGAAAGTTACCAAAGTTCCGTTGATCGATTTTGTTTCTCCGGATTTGATGTAAATATTCTGTCTTCCAGTTTCTGCGGTTGATACCAAATGAAGATATTCTTGCCCATTTGCATCAGCAACCAGACTGTCTTTTTTTCTCTGAACATAATCCAGAGTTTTTACTTTGACAGGTTTTCCATGGAAATCGTAAGTCGCTTTGAAATCTTTGTGCAAAGGCGACATTAGATAAGGAACATCCTGATAATTTAAAACATCTCCTTTGTCTTCAATCTGAATTTTAAAGAATTGCTTATCGGTTACAATTTCGTTTGAAGTTTCACCTTCTCGGATGCTCATTTGTCCTTCAAAGCTGATGTATCTTGTGATTGCACCCCCAATGAAAATAAAAACAAAGGCAAGGTGGAAAACCAAAACCGGCCATTTTTCTCTTTTCCAAAGACGGTATCTTCCGATATTTCCGATAAAGTTGATGATTAGGAGAAGCATAATGAGTTCAAACCATTTTGCTTCATAGATTAAGGCTTTTGCGGTCGGTGTTCCGTAATCGTTTTCAAGGAACGTCGCATAAGCCATGGAAAATGCGTAAACCAGCAATAGAACAGCCATTGTTCTGGTTGAAATAAGAATATCTTGGATCTTCTTCATGATTTTTTTACTTGACATGCAAAAATAAGGATGATAAACCGAAAGGAGGTTAAAAAAAGCTGTTTTTTGTCATTTAAAAAGGGATTTGGCTTATTTTGAAGCGTTCTTAATAAGCTTGTTTTTATTAAATAAAACATAAAATTTAAGCATAATTTCATTCATAAAATATCACATCAAAAAACAAACGTGTTTTCCTCTAAAAAATATTTAAAATCTAAAAAAAACATTAAATTTGCGCAGACTGAAATTATGGAAAAGAAATCACAGAAAAATCAAACACAGACGCCTGAAACAGGCAAAATCTTATCAAAACCACGTATTTTTTTCGGATTGACATTCATTGTTTTTGCCGGAGTGCTTACGCTGTCTTTTATTTCTTATTTAATGAATTGGAAAGCAGATCAGAGCCAGGCCGGAACAATGCTTGATAAGACGATAAAATCATCCAACATCTTCGGAAAGCTTGGCGATTGGCTCGGAAATATTTTTATTTTCGAAAGCATTGGTGTTGCTTCTTTCATCATTGCTTTTCTTTTTGTGGTTTTCGGAACAATGATTTTAAAGAAAAAAATCTTTAAACCATGGATGACTTTCGGGCATTCTTTATTCTTTATCTGTTGGTTGCCGATTTTATTCGGAGCGATTACGAAAGGACAAGGTGTTTTAAGCGGAGTTTACGGTTACCAGATTATGGATTCTCTGGCTGCAATTATTGGAAGTGTTGGTCTTTGGGTTGTTTTAATTGTGAGTATTGCGCTTTATTTTATTCTGGAATTTAATCTTCGCCCGAGTTCAATCAAAGCGAAGCTTGATACTATCAACGAAAATACGATAGGAAAAGTAAAATCGATGATGCCAAACTCTGAGCAGAATTTTGATGCAGACCAGGAATTGCAAGATGAGATCAACGAAAATCCTTCTAATATTACAATAACAGATTTATCTGAGACCGTGGAAATTCAAGCTCCAAAAAGAGAATCTCCGTTCAAGGAAACTAAAAAGGAAGCAGAAGTTGAAACCATCGTAACTCCGAATCAGACTTCTTTTGAAGACGAAAAAGTAGAAATTCCGCAAACGGTTAATTTAAATCTTGATACAAAACCAGTAATTCCCGCTGTAAAACCGGAAGATGCTTTTGAAGTTCATTCTAATTTTTCTGCACCTGCAACTGAAGATATTAAATTTAAAGTAGAAGTTGCTCCCGTGATTGATATTGTTGATGATTCAGAGAAACAATCTCAGGAATTGGTTGATAAGCATGGCTTGTATGATCATCGCTTAGATTTGGCAAAATTCCAAATGCCGCCAATCGATTTATTGAAAGATTATGGAAATGAAGAAATTTCAATCAATAAAGAAGAATTAGAGGAAAATAAAAATAAAATTGTTGGTCTTTTAAAGAACTTCAACGTTGGAATTGCTGAAATTAAGGCGACGATCGGACCAACAGTTACTTTGTACGAAATTGTTCCCGAAGCAGGAATCAGAGTAGCGTCCATTAAAAAATTACAGGATGATATTGCGTTGAATCTTTCTGCTTTAGGAATCAGAATTATTGCACCAATGCCTGGAAAAGGAACAATTGGTATTGAAGTTCCGAGAAAAAATCCTACGATGGTTTCTATGAGATCGGTTATTGCTTCTCAGAAATTCCAGAATACCGATATGGATTTGCCTGTGGTTTTCGGAAAAACAATTTCCAATGAAGTATTTATGGCAGATTTGTCTAAAATGCCTCACCTTTTGATGGCTGGAGCAACAGGACAGGGAAAATCTGTCGGAATTAATGCAATCCTTACTTCCCTGCTTTACAAAAAACATCCAAGCGAACTGAAGTTCGTCATGGTTGATCCTAAAAAAGTGGAACTTTCATTGTATTCAAAAATTGAAAGACATTATTTAGCAAAACTTCCGGATTCTGATGATGCCATTATTACGGATACCAATAAAGTAATCAACACCTTGAATTCTCTTTGCGTTGAAATGGATCAGCGTTATGATTTGCTTAAAAATGCGTTCTGTAAAAACTTAAAAGAATACAACAAAAAATTCGCAGAAAGAAAACTAAATCCTGAAAACGGACACCGTTACTTACCATACATCGTTTTGGTCGTTGACGAATTTGCAGATTTAATTATGACCGCAGGAAAAGAAGTTGAACTTCCGATTGCCAGATTGGCGCAGTTGGCAAGAGCAGTTGGAATTCATTTAATTGTTGCCACACAAAGACCTTCCGTAAATGTAATTACCGGTATGATTAAAGCAAATTTCCCTGCAAGAGCTGCGTTCAGAGTGATTTCAAGTGTGGATTCCAGAACGATTTTAGATTCTACGGGTGCAGATCAGTTGATTGGTAAAGGAGATATGCTTTACTTTAACGGAAATGAAATTTTAAGATTACAGTGTGCTTTTGTTGATACTCCCGAAGTTGAAAAGCTGGCTGAGTTTATCGGTGAACAAAAAGGGTATGCTTCTGCGTTCTTACTTCCTGAATTTGTTTCTGAAGAAGCTACAAGCACAGTCGGCGCGTTTGATCCCAATGAAAAAGATGCTTTGTTTGAAGAGGCAGCAAGAATTATTGTTTCAACACAACAAGGTTCTACTTCTATGCTTCAGAGACAATTGAAATTGGGTTACAACAGAGCCGGAAGAATTATGGATCAGCTTGAAGCAAGCGGTATCGTTGGTGGATTTAATGGTGCTAAAGCAAGAGAAGTCCTTATCAGTGATCTGCATTCTTTGGAACAGTTTTTAGAAGATTTGAAAAATTAATAACCAATTTAAAACAATAATAAAAGATGAAAATTGCAAAATTTATCAAGGGATTTTTTTTAGGTTCTTTCGCTTTAATGATGTCATCTTGTGCTTTGAAGTCAATTCCAAGTGACTATAATACGGTGAAATTTGATGTTGTAAACACAGAAAGTTTGGGAAACGGAACAGTTTTGGTTTATAACGGAGCTGGAATATTGCATTCTGCCGACAATACTGCAAGATTAAATGTTTGGGTTGACGGTAAATCACTAGGACAAATAAAAGCTCGAGAATACCTGATTGTTGAGCTTAATAAAGGTGATCACGAGTTTAAAATTCTCCATATCGACATGGTGAATATGAGAAGTACTCATCAGATTAATGTTAATGAAAATACAAAAGTAATCAGATTAGAACCTACTATCACATCAAACAAAGCAACTGTTACAAATATTTTGCCTGATAATTTCGATAAATACAGGTATAGAATTGAGCAGAATAAATAGATAAGGTTTTTCACATCGATCATTTGGAATAGTTTTTGGAAGATCTGCGAAATTAAAATTAAAAAAAAGCTGCGATTTTAACTTTCAGATGATATGAAGGTCTAAAGAATAGAAAAATTAGAAAAATAAAATGAAAAAAATAATTTCAAAAGTAGTTTTAGGGGTATTTGTAGTGGGAAGTATGAGTTTTGTAGAGGCTCAGAAAATTGATGCTAAAGCAAAGAAAATTTTAGATGATATTACAGCAAACTACAATTCTAAGAAAAATTCATATTTTAAATTTGCATTCGGAAGCGGAACGAACGGAGCTGTTTCTAAAACTGAACCGGGAATCTATTATTCTGCCGGATACAAGTATAAGTTGAAGATCATGGAAACCGAGCAGATTTTTGACGGAAACAAAATCTACAACATCAATACCGAAGACATGGAAGTAACAGTGGCAAAACCTAATGCAAACACAGCTATGTTTTCTCCGATTAACTATCTTACTTCATACAGAAATGATTATAACGTTTCTTACAGCGGTAAAAAAACAGTAGATGGTGTAAGTGCAGATTTAATTAAATTAACTCCGGTAAAAGCAAACGGATTGAAATACATTTATCTTTATGTAGATTCAGCGAAAAAGCAGATGCTAAAACTGGAGCAGTTCGGAAACAACAAAGACATTTCTGTAATTTCTATTAAAGAATATAAAGAAAATCAGCAATTAGATCCGAATATGTTTGTCTATGACAAGAATAAATACAAGAATTATCTGGTTACAGAATTATAATTCTAAATAAATATTAAAATTTAAAGTCACAAAGAAAACTTTGTGGCTTTTTCATTAATTTTGGCGAATGTTTAAAATATTAGACCGATATATCATCAAGACCTTTTTTGGTCCGTTTTTATTTATATTCAGTGTTCTGTTTTTTATATTTATTGTAAACATTATCTGGATTCAGCTGGGTCAGTTTATGGGTAAAGGTTTAACGACGTTACAGATCATGAAGCTCCTTTTTTATCTCGGGGTAAGTGTAGTAAGTATGGTTTTGCCTTTAACGATTCTCCTGGCGAGTATCATGTCTTTCGGTGAACTGGGAGAACGTTACGAACTTGCTGCAATGAAAGCTGCCGGAATTTCTTTAACGCGTGTGATGATGCCGCTTTTAGCTGTAACCACTGTTCTGGCTATCCTACTCTATTTCTTTTCGAATAATATTATTCCGGATTTTCAGAGAAAAGCAAAGAATATGCTTTTTAATATTGCGCAGACTAAACCTGCACTGAATTTTACGCCGGGACAGTTTATTGATCAGATCCCCGGTTTTATGGTGAAATTTGATAAAATTAAAGGAGAAGAAGGAAGAGATCTTGAAGGTATTTTTATTCATAAAAAAGCGAGTAACTTCGAAAATCAACAAACCATTGTTGCTGAGAAAGGAAAATTTGCCAATGCAAAAAACCCGAAATTCATGCAGCTGATTTTATACAATGGATATGTTATCGAAGACAGCCATGCCGGAAAATCAGATCTTGTCAGAGCAAAACAACCCGATCAGACAACAAAATTCGATACGCTAATTACCCATTTCGACATTAGTGAGCTTATTGATAAAGCTATCGAAAAAGAACAGATTACCGATGATTATCGTTTTGAAACTTTTACACAGCTCTTTAAAACCATTGATAAGGCAAAGAAAGACAATACCAAAACTGTAGACAATATCAGTAATGATCTCATTAGCCAAACCAATGCTGTCGTTACGTACATGGATAAAAATAAAACCAAAGCTCCGGTAAAATCACAGTACAAATTAGATTCTATAAAAGGAGATAAAAAGCTTCAGATTCTTAGTAATGCTTATTCAAGGCTTGATAATTTAAAGGCAAATTTAGATTCCAAAAATAAAGAGCTGGATCCGAGTATAAAATATTTCAGTAAAGTAGTTATTTATCAGCAGAGAATTCTTACTTATTCTTTTACCTGTATTATTTTCTTTATGATCGGGGCGAGTTTGGGATCAATTATCAGAAAAGGAGGAATGGGAGTTCCTGTAATTATTGCGATTGTGATTTTCATTATTTTTTATGTCATTAACGTTGGTTTCGAAAACGTTGCATGGTCGGGAAAAATGAGTCCTTATCTTGCAGCATGGCTTCCGAATATCATCTTATTCCCTTTTGGAGTTTGGATGACTTACAAAGCTTTGACCGACTCTCAGTTGTTTGATTCTGAAAAGTACAAAGCATTCTTCAAACCCATTACACGAGTTTTCGTAAAACAGAAAGAACATAAACGTTATCAATAATATTAAATCCGAAATTTATTTTCGGTTTTTTTTATGAAGTTTGATTAAAAAATTACGATTTAATTCATATTCAAAGATTGTTTATCTTTTCTTGTTTTCATTATTTTCGCACCAAATTTATTATAACTAAATGAAAAGAGCTTTAATTGCAATACTGATTTCCGGAACATTATTTACTTCTTGTGTTTCTACAAAAGTGAGCCGCAACAACAATTTTGACTATTCAGTTTTAAAAGCCGATAAAAATTATATTATAGAAACCGGGGACGGAAATAAAATAAGGGCTTTTAAATATTTAAACCAGGATGATCTCTCCTTATCCGGAAGTATCGAAGGAAAAGAAATTTCTATAGAAAAGAACCAGATCAAAAGAATTCTGAAACCAAGCACAGGCAAAACTTTAGGACTGGTTGTCGGAATCATCGGAGCCGCTGTAGTTATTCCTGCTTATGCGGGGAATCGTCCGGTTGGTCAATAAAGAATTGCACATTTTTTGATGCTCTCAAAAAAGCAAAATATTAATCAATGAAAAAACTCATTTTATTACCGGCTGTTGTTCTGTTATTTTCGTGTGAAAACAAAAAGAATGATTCAACAGAAGGAAAATCTTCAACCGATACTTTAAAAACGGTTTCAAATAAAGATTCATTAGACAAAAACAATTCTCCGCAAACGGTTGATGAAATCAAAGCTGAATTTGCTTTATTAAATAATCAATTAATTGCTAAAAAGCTCGATTCTACAAGCTTTGAGTATGAATGTAATGAAGTCTCGGGAAATGTTGTTTATTATACTTCAAACGGAGAATTGAAAAGCATTAAACATTTTCACGGTGACAGCCATTTTTCTTCTGTAGAAAATTATTATCTGAAAAACGGGAAGCCTTATTTTATTTTTAAAGATGATACGCTTTGGAATTTTGACGGCGGAACTCCCGAAAAACCGGAAACAAAAGATGATATTGAGCAACAAAGAATCTACATCGTAAACGATAAAGCAATAGAATGTCTGGAAAAAAAATATACCATTAGATCCAGCTACAAAAACAATCCGAATCCTGATAATATTCAGAATGTTCCGAGTAAAAATTGTTCTTATTCAGAATTGCAGAAAACTTTTGAAGTTCTTTTGAAGAACAAGGATAAAAAAGGAAAATCCGACTGTATTCTATAAAAACAAAAAGAGGCTTCAATTGAAACCTCTTTTTTTATTTTCAAAAACCGAAAATTATACCTTCATAATTTCAGCTTCCTTCGTCTTCAAATGGTCGTCACAAGACTTCACATATTTATCGGTAAGCTCTTGAATAGTTGCTTCTACATTTTTTACTAAATCTTCAGAAACACCTTCTAATTTTTTAAGTTCTTTCAAACCGTTTTGTCTGGCATTTCTTACAACGATTTTTGTATCTTCAGTTTCTCCTTTAGCCTGTTTTGCCAATTCTTTTCTTCTGTCCTCTGTTAAAGGTGGTACATTAAGGATAATGTTTTCACCATTATTAGAAGGTGCAAATCCTAAATTAGAATTGATAATCGCTTTTTCGATAGCATTAATCGCAGTTCTGTCCCAAGGTTGAATAGAAATGGTCATTGCATCCGGAATAGAAACGTTCGCAACCTGGTTTAGAGGAGTTTGAGCACCGTAGTATTCTACCATCACATCCTGAACCATGCTTGTAGAAGCACGTCCAGCTCTGATTCTTTGAAATGCGTGATCCAAATGCTTAATTGCTGCATCCATGTCTTGTTGTACAGATTCTACGATAAGATCTAATTCTTCCATTACTATAATAAAATTTGATATGTTACACATGTGTTAAAGATTCAAGTTAAAAGATACAAGAAAAAAGTAAATAATAGATCAGATTTCAGTTTAATCACATCAATTCACCTTGAGTCTTTTTTCTTCTTCCTTGGCTCTTTTTTAAAGATCAACTAATGTTCCAATATTTTCTCCGTCTACGATCTTAAGAAGGTTTCCGTCTTTATTCATATCGAAAACGATGATTGGAAGTTTATTTTCGTGGCTTAAAGTAAAGGCAGTCATATCCATTACCTTAAGATCTTTTTCAAAAACTTCTTCGAAAGTTAAAGAGTTATATTTTACTGCATTTTCGTTTTTCTCAGGATCGCTGTCGTAGATCCCGTCTACTCTTGTTCCTTTAAGAATAACATCAGCTCCGATTTCGATCGCTCTTAGCGTTGCTGCAGTATCTGTTGTGAAATATGGGTTTCCCGTTCCGGCTCCGAAGATCACTACTCTGCCTTTTTCAAGATGTCTTACGGCTCTTCTTTTGATGAAAGGTTCAGCCACTTTATCCATTTCGATGGCAGATTGTAATCTGGTTTTGATTCCTGCATCTTCCAAAGCACCCTGTAAAGCCATTCCGTTGATTACAGTTGCAAGCATTCCCATGTAGTCACCCTGCACTCTGTCCATCCCTTTTGCAGCTCCTGCTACTCCACGGAAAATATTCCCTCCTCCGATCACAATTGCGATTTCACAACCTCTGTCAACCACTTTTTTGATCTCCTGAGCATATTCCATCAGTCTGTCATTATCAATACCGTATTGTCTGTTCCCCATTAATGCCTCACCGCTCAGTTTCAGAAGGATTCTTTTATATTTCATCTTTAATTTTAATAATAGTTTTCAAGTATTAATCTCCCCGGAAATTAACTTTGCAAATATAATCATTATAAATATTGAAAAAAGAAAAATATTATACATAAAATAATCATCGAAATATTTTGATAAGTAGCAAAAAGAATTATTTTTGCATTAATTAAATAATGATTTGAAGAAAGTTCTAATTTTTTCACTATTTCTTTCGGGAATTGTTTCATTTGCACAAACTGGAACAAACGTTTATTCTTTCTTAAATATTCCTGTCTCCGCAAGACAGGCTGCTTTAGGTGGTGATGCAATAACAATAAGAGATTATGATGTTTCTTTTGCTATTGCCAATCCTGCTTTGCTGAATAAAGATTCCGACAAACAGCTTTCAGTAAATGCTGCAACCTATCTTGCCGACTCCAAATTCGGAACCATTGCTTTTGCAAAGGATCTTGATAACGGTCATATGGTTACAGTGAATGCGCGATATTTAGGCTATGGAAATATTCCGAGAACCGATGAAAGCGGCTTTGAAATGGGAGAATTTTCTGCTTCAGATGTTGCTGTTGGAGCCGGTTACGCCTATCAGTTCGAAGAAGACTGGACGATTGGTGGTGGATTGAATTTTATTACTTCAAAAATTGATACCTACACTTCTTCCGCTTTATCGGGAACTGCAGGAATTACTTACCACAATAAACAAAGTAAAGAAGTTGCGTCTGTTGTTTTCAGAAACTTCGGATATCAGTTTAAATCTTTCAACGGAGAGCGGGAAAATCTTCCTTTCAGAATAGATTTGGGTTATACTAAAATATTAAAGAACTTCCCTCTTGCTGTAACCATTACAGCACACGATCTTCAACAATTTGATATTTCTGAAGAATATAATGTGAACGGACAAGAAGTAGGTTTCGGAAGAAAGCTGGCCGATCACTTTTCAATCGGAGCTGAATTGTTTCCTGAAAAAGGATTCAATATCAGATTAGGTTACAACGTGAGACGCGGAAATGAACTTGTTGTTCAGGATCAGAGAAGTTTTACGGGGCTTTCGGGAGGATTTGGTATAAAAATTTCCAAGTTCCGTTTAGATTATGCTCATGTGAGGTATCATAATTCTTCTAATGTCAACCAAATTGGTATTTCTGTAGACTTAAGCGGTCACAGAGGAGAATAATTTCTTTTAAAATTTATAATTATTAAGGTAATACCTGAAACCTACTTGATTTTTTCAGAAAAATTCTTGAAATTTGTCGTATGAAAAAACCAGTAATCGCTATTGATGGCTATTCTTCTACAGGGAAAAGTTCTATCTCAAAAATTATTGCCGAAAAGCTTGGTATTGTACATTTAGATACCGGTGCATTGTATCGTGGGATTACGTGGTTTGCATTGCAGAACTGTGTGGGTGACAAGGATGAAATTAATTTAGAAGAACTTTTCAAATCATTACATCTTATCGAGCTTGAATTTAAAAAAGAGGAAGACGAGCTGGTTCTATTCTTAAATAAAATAAATGTTTCTAAAGAGATCCGTACTGCGGAAGTTTCTGATAATGTAAGTTTAATTGCCAAACAAAAAGAAGTGAGAGATTTTTTGCTTGAAGCACAAAGATCAATTGCAAGAAACGGCGGTGTAATTATGGATGGTAGAGACATCGGAACAGTTGTTTTACCTGATGCTGATTTTAAATTTTTCCTTACCGCAAGTATTGAAGAACGCACAAAACGCAGATACAACGAACTTTTATCAATGGGGTTTGAAGCCGATGAAAACCAGGTCAGAGAAAATCTTATCGAAAGAGACCGTATCGACAGTGAAAGAGAAATTTCACCATTGCGACAGGCAGAAGATGCCATTGTCGTTGATAATACAAATCTGACAAAAAGTCAAACCATTGAAAGTATTTTACAACATCTTACAAAAATTAACAATTTTTATTAGACAGAAACTTCGATTGGTATGTTAATTGTAACCTTTTAAATCGAAAACTAGTATTTATTAACTATTAAAAAAAACAAAAAATGTCTAGAAAAGGAAATAATACAGCAGGTATTTTGGCAGGACTTTTAGCAGGTGCTGCAGCAGGTGTAATTTTAGGAATGCTTTATGCACCTGAAGAAGGAAAAGAAACAAGAAAAAAAATCAGAACAAAAGCGAACGATCTGAAAGATCAGGCTAAAAATAAATATGGTGAAGTGTCTGAAAAGGTAAAAGATCAGTATGACAATATTTCTTCTACTTTCAAAGAAACTGCCAATAATGTAGCTCATACCGTGAAAGACGGATATGATAAATACAAAGATCAAATTGTTTCTAAAACTACCGATATGGTAAAAGATGTAGAATCCGGATTGAATGATCTTAAAAACTAATATTTAATTTATTTTAAATATAAAAAAGGAACTTTAGGTAAAAGAGTTCCTTTTTTTGTAACTTTTAAAAAAAATAAGGATGATTGAAACTATTAAAGAATATGCATCTAAAAGAATAGATTTGCTAAAAATTGAAGCCACTGAAAAATCTTCAATTTCCGCAGGTGTTATTGCCTATCTTGTTGTATTATTGGTAGCTTTTGGCTTTTTTATCATTCTTTTTAATTTCGGATTGGCGTTTCTGCTGGGAAAAGCACTCAATAATACCTCTTACGGATTTCTGATTGTAGCAGCATTTTATTTTGTTATCATGCTTTTAGTTGTTACCTTTAAGAAGAAAATCGTGCATATGGTCGCAAATAAAGTAATCGAATTTTTAAATCACTAAACTATGGGCAGAAATTACGAGAGTCTGGAAGAACTTAAAAGAAAAAAAAGACTTTTAAAAGGTGAAATTAAAGATTTGGAAGCACTTCTTACATTTAAAAACACCAAAGAAAGTCTCAGTGCGTTTACAAACGGTCTCAGCGATCAGTATTTGCAGGAGAAAGTAGATGAAGACGGTGAAGAAAAAACAGTTATCAGAAAAGATGTTATTGCCAAGCAACTCACTTCCGAAGTTAAAGATATGCTTTTGAGCAAAAATGCGGCAGTAGGTTTGGCAAGTTCTGCTTTCAGTGGAAATGCTGTAGACGGGCTTATCAAATTGGGGGTAACTGCTTTGGTTGCCAATTATGCCAAAAAAAATATGAAAAGTTCCAACTGGAAGAAAAAACTTTTGGGAGCAGCATTGATTTATGTGGCACCGATTGCTTTAAAATATGTCCGCAAAAAGTTGGAAAATTACCAAAAAACAAAAAGTTTATCCAGTATGGAGCAACTTATATGAGTTTTGGAGTTGGAGAGTGAACGCGTGTTGAAGTATATTAATTACCCTTCTACTCTCCGACTCTACAGCTCTCAAGCTTTGAAGAGTTGTCCTAAAATAATTCCTGCTGCCATAGAAACATTTAAGCTTTCTGTCGACTGCGATTTTCCGAATCTTGGAATGCTTATTTTTTTCTGAAGAAGATTTTCTGTTTCATCGCGCATTCCGTTTCCTTCGTTTCCTAAAATTAAATTGATTTTATTGGGTTTTTCAAATTGGTAGATATTTTCCCCTTCCATATCAGTTCCTACATTCAGGTTTTCGGTGTTTGAAAGATATTCAACCAAATCACAGTAGACGATATTTACTCTGGTAAAAGAACCCATCGTTGCCTGGATTACTTTAGGATTATAAAAATCTACGGTATCTTCGCTGCAGATAATCTGTTCAATTCCGAACCAGTCTGCCAAACGGATAATTGTTCCGAGATTTCCCGGATCCTGAATTCCATCCAATACCAATTGAAAGTCTTTATCTTCAAATTGTGACTCTTCTAAAAGTTCACAAACAGCCACAGAATCTTTAGGATTTCTCAGAAAACTGATTTTTTTAAGTTCATTTTCAGAGATGTGTGTGAATTGTACATCTTTGGACAGAAAATTGTTAGGTTCTGTAGAAAATATTTCTTTAATTTTAAAGTTAGAATTAGGAAGTTCAAGAATAGTTTTATTCCCTTCAACCAAAAACAAATTGTATTTTTGCCTGAACTTCTTTTTATCTAAAGATTGTAAAATTTTAATTGTATGAGCTGTAAGCATTATAAGAATTCTCCTCAAAAGTATTATAAAATTATTTCTTTTGCAACATTTGTAGGTTTACTTTATGCCTGCAGTACCACGAAGAAAGTTCCGGACGGTGAATATCTGCTTACCAAAAACAACTTCGAGTTTGAAGATAAAAAACAGTTTTTCGATGAAGAACTGAAAGATTATGTGCAGCAAAAACCGAATAAAAAGCAATTGCTTTTCATGCCTTTGAGTCTTCTTTTATACAATGCGGCAAATCCTAAATATGATACGATTCTCAATGAATACATGACCTACCCGAGTGAAATGAGAAATCAGAAACTTCGGGATTCTCTTTTCATCAAATACAATATGCAAAGCAGTGTCGGGAAAAGTCTTTTCATGGACAGACTGTATCACAACTGGGGAACTCCGCCGGTTATTTTAGACCAGACAAGAACTGAAAAAAGTGCAGAGTCTATCGAAAAAAGAATGACTTACAGAGGTTTTTGGGATTCTGAAGTGAAATATGCACACAAACTTGATTCTGCGAATAAAAAAGCATCAGTACAATATTCAATAAAACACAATACTCCCACCAATATTAAAGAGTATTATTATAATATTACAGATCCGGGGATCAAAAGTCTTTTTGAGCAAAACATTAATGAAAGTCTTGTGCGAAAAGGACAGGTATTAGATCAGACCGTACTCGAAAAAGAAATTACCCGATTGAATGATCTGATGCGTAAAAGTGGATATTATAGATTCAACGCAGGAAATGATGAAGTAGGTTTCATCGCAGATTCATTGAAAAGCAGAAAAGAAGTGCCGCTTGTTTTGGAGATTCACAAAGATTCTGCCGACCGTCCATACAAAAGAGCAACTTTCGGAAATGTTGATATTGCCATTGTCAACAGAAACAGAGATTTCCCTAGGAGGACGGTAAAAGACAGCCTTAGAAGAATAAGATTCCACAAAGTAAACGATAACTATAAGACCTCTGCTTTGTGGAGAACGATTATTGTTGACAGTAAAGGAATTTATGACCAAAGTAAACTGGATCTTACCAAGAGAAATATTCTTGCAATGAACAACTTCAGTATTCTGAAAGCAAGAGATTCTCTGAGACAAGGCGGTGTAACAGCTCCCAATGACAGTATTGTTGATGTTTTATATGTACTTAAACCGCTTGATAAATATGATCTGAAAGTGGCTACAGATTTGAATTATTCTCAGTTTTTAAATTGGGGTATTTCTCCGTCTGTAGATTTAACTACAAGAAATGTTTTTGGTGGTGCAGAAAACCTTTCAACCAGTTTGGCAGGAACGATCGGACGTGTTGTAGACCCGAAAAATCTTGATAAAAGAATCTGGGCCTCTGAAATTTCTGCGCAGGCATCCTTAAGTTTTCCTCGATTATTGCTTCCTTTCAATTATTATAAACTGATTCCTAAAAGATATACTCCTACTTCTTCAATCGTTTTGGGAGCTTCGGTGCAGAATAATATCGGCTTGGGAAGAACGAACTTCAATACAGGTTTAAATTATTTTGCCAACGTAAACGATCAGGTTTCCCATAGATTGACTTTATTTAATACCCTTTTCAGTTTAACAAAAAATAAAGACAGTTACTACGATTTCTTTGTAGGAGACGATAATATCAGACGTGCTGCATTCGCAGATTATTTTGCTTATAACCCACAGTTAGGACAACAATTCGAGGCTGGAGAATTTACCCGAGATGAAATTTCACAGAAAATCATCGAAGATCTTGATTACGTTGCAACTTTGGATATAGAAAAAGCAGACAGGCTTTTGGACTTCACAGGAACACTTGTTAATAAAGACCGACAAACTCAGGACGTTCTGATCTCCTCCATGGTTTATAATTTTATTTATAATGAAATCGGGAAGAAAGATTATCCGAATGCTTTTTACTTTAACGGAAAAGTAGAATTGGCAGGAAATATACCGAGTCTTTTTAATCAGAAAAGAGAAGATAACAGTGGGATTCTGAGAAGTCCGGAACGTACAATTTTCGGAATTCCGTATGCACAGTTTGTGAAATTCGATTTTGATGTAAGAAAATATTTCAGGTTTAATGGAAATCAATCTTTGGTACTGCGTCAGTTCATAGGTTTAGGCATTCCGTACGGAAATTCATCGGCAATGCCTTTTGTAAGATCATATTTTAATGGTGGAGCGAATGACATTAGAGCCTGGGTTGCTTTCGGAGGTTTAGGTCCGGGGGGATCTCAGATTGACGAAAGAGTACGTACTTATCTGATGGGGAATGTAAAACTTACTACAAATATCGAATACAGAATTCCGTTTACTAATATGTATGAAGGAGCCCTTTTTACGGATATAGGAAACGTTTGGAATACGGAAAATAATGGTTTTGACGATCAGTTTAAATTCAATAAATTCATCAGAGAAATGGGGATTGGTAGCGGATTTGGCCTGAGAGTAAATGTTGCTTACATTACTTTAAGAGTAGATTTAGCCTACAAAATCTATGATCCGAACAAACCGGATGGTGAAAAATGGAGATTCAATGATATTAAACCTTTGAAGCCGACACTGAATATCGCCTTCGGATATCCTTTCTAATCAGGAGAAATTCCCAAAGTAAAATATACGACAGCAGCCACTCTTGCGATAATTTCGCGGGATTGGTTTCTGTAATAGCTTTCAGGTTTTGTAACGTCTTGCGCATCAAAACCCAAAGCATTCATATTGTTGTTTCGTGCAAAAAATAAAGCTCTTAAGTTGTGAAATCCCTGCGAAACAATGATCACATTTTTTGTTTTGTATACATCTTTACAGCGTAAAATGCTCTTATAAGTATTAAAACCTTCAGGGTCTTCAATAATGATTTCTTCAGGAACACCTTCCTGGTAAATGAGGTAATTTTTCATTGCGGCAGGTTCGTTATATCCTTTACTTTTTTCTCCGCTTACGATGATTTTTTTAATTTTCCCGTGATGATACAACAAAGCTGTCGCATCCATTCTTTTGGTAAAGTAAGGATTGGAAAGTCCGGAACGCATTCTTGGAGAAGTTCCTAAAACTAAAGCTACTTCACGCGGCGGAATCTTTGAGATTTTGGTATAAGTTCTTCCGTTGGTCAATCCGAAAACCCACGCATTAGATAAGCAGATCAGAAGAAAAACAATTTCTGCTGACCCGAAAATAAATTTAAATATGTTTCGGATGATTCTCAATTAAAATCAAAGTTAAGTTTTATTTTCTTTGTTTTAGCAATCGACATGCATGCTAAAATTTTTCCGTTGGCTTCTTCTTTTTCTGTTAAATATTCATTTTCGAGTAATTCTACTTCGCCTTCTTCAAGACTGCATTCACAGCTGCCGCAAATTCCTGACTTACAAGAGTATGGAACAGGAAAACCTTTTAATAACAACTGTTGCAGAATTTTTTCTCTGTTATCGTCAAGTTGAGTCTGATATTCTTTTCCAAACATTTTAAAATCAATGCGAACATCAGTAATCAGCGGAAACTCTTTTTCTATCGGATAAATATCATCATTAAATTCTTCAAACAATTCAAAATGGATGTTTTTTTTCGGAATTCCGTGATGATAACAGGCATTTGCCAAAGCTTTGATCATCTCTCCTTTTCCGCAGATCAAAACATCATCTACAGCATCCCAAATTGTCGATTCTTCATCGGTATCATCCAGATGCAGAATCTGATTGATAATTAAACTTAACTTTTTTTCATCCAATCTTCCGTAAAAGAAAGAATTGGCAGTTTTTTCCTGAGAATAAAAATAAAAAATCTGCAGTCTGTCTCCATGTATTCTTGCAAGATTATCCAAAGCATCTCTGTAAATTAAATCTTCAGAACTCTTATTTCCAAAAAACAAAAACAATCTTGTTCGTGGTTCGTTATGAAGAATATTTTTAAAATGACTTAAAATCGGCGTAATTCCGATGCCTGCAGCAAAACCTATAATCGTTCTGAACTCACTTGGTTTTGAAACCAACGTAAATCTTCCGCTTGGTTCACTTACCCAAAGTTCATCACCAATATTATAGTTTGCATACAATTCTGAGGTGGCTCCGTTCTCAGAATTAACTTTAATTCCGAGACATATCTTTTTCTCGTACGGAGCAGATGTCATTGAGTAATCATGGATAATTTCCTTACCATGAGACTGAAATTTCACACTGACAAACTGTCCCGCCTCAAATTCGAAATTTCTCTTCAAATCCTCAGGAATTTCAAGCTCAAGAGAAAAAGTATTTTTGGTCAGGTTCTCTTTTTTAGCTATTTTTAACCGATGAAACTTTATCAGTTTCCCTTTGTAGATGTGTTCTTCCATACTGCAAATCAAAAATAGAGAAAAATAATTTATGAAAAAGATAATTTTATCCACTCTTTTAGTTGCAATGCTTGCAAGCTGTAAAAAAGAAGCTGAAAAAACTGAAGAGAACATCAGTTCGGTAGATTCTACAGAAATTGATGTTCCGGAACCTGTAGCTGCAAACAATTCTATAAAATATTTATCGGTACAGCAAGCTTCAGATTATCTGCAGAAAAAAAATGATACGCTGTATGTAACCAATTTCTTCGCAACCTGGTGTGGACCGTGTGTAAGAGAAATTCCTCATTTTAAAGAGAAAATTGAAGAACTGAAAGACAAGCCTGTAAAAATTACATTTGTCAGCTTAGACCAAAAGGCAATCTGGAATACAGAAGTTCCTCGTTTTACACAAGAACACGGAATTCAGAATCACACCGTTCTTTTAGACGGACAATTGCTCGATCAGAATTTTTTTGCTTCCAATTTTAAACAATGGGACGGCGGAGCGATTCCTTTTACATTTATGAGAAAAGGTGATAAAACCGATGAAACTTTGGGGATGATGAGTAAAGAGCAGCTTAATGAGAAAATAAACAAGCTATTAGGTTCGAAAAGTGATAAAAAAATAAAGCTGGATGATGATTACGTAGCGGGAACTATAGGTGTTCCTGAAGAAATGTAATTTTTATTAAAATCACCTCCTTAATACATGTCTAAAAAATTCAAAGTCCTGTGTTTAATTTTAATAATCGCAACTATTTTAACAGCGGTTATTAATCTGAATACAGGATTTTTAAGTTTAACTTTCCAGGATTTTTTTGCAGAATCATCAAACAGCCAGATTGCTAAAATCCGTATAAATCGTGTTCTAGTAATGCTTTTAGCAGGAATTTCTATTCCGACCTCCGGTTTTCTGATGCAGGAATACTTTCAGAATCCTTTAGCCGGACCCGATATTCTCGGAATTACTTCTGTGGCAAGTTTGTCGGTAGCTTTTTATATTTTTTTCTCGTATAATATTGATCTTCCTGAATTTCTTCAAAACAGTTTTCTCAGTTTATCATCAATTATCGGAAGCTTAGTTTTGATGTTGGTTTTATTATCAATGTCGAATAAATTTCAGGATAAATCTTATTTAATCATCTTTGGTTTTCTTGTCTCGGCTTTTGCAGGAGCAATTGTTTCTTTGCTTCAGTTTTATGCTGAAAATCAAAGTCTGAAAAACTATATTTTATGGTCTTTTGGGGCGAATAATATGGTCACGAGAAACCAAGTTTATGTATTGACAATTTTAGTTTGCGTAGGATTATTTATTTGTTTTAAAGCAATAAAACCGTTGATAGGAAATTCACTTGGAACATCTTACGCACAAAGTTTAGGAGTCAATTTAAGTCAATTAAAAGTTTTAATAATTGTCGCTTCATCCTTACTTTCGGCTTCTGTAACGGCATTTTTAGGACCTATTTTATTCATTGGAATTATTGTTCCGCATTTTTGCAGATTGATTTATAATCCTGCCAAACTTTGGCAACAATGGATTCTGAATATGTTTTTGGGAATGTTGATCATGCTTTTCTTTTCTATCATTGCAGAAAAAACACAGATTCCTTTGAATGTGATAAGCTCAGTTTTTGGAATTCCTGTAATTTTGATGATGCTTTTGAGACAGAATAAAGTCTAGCTTTTTGTTGGTTTTTTCGCAAAGGCGCAAAGATTTTTTTTATATGTTTACGTTTTTAAGACGCAAGGATTTTATCTTTGATAAAATTTAGTCTTGTAAAGTTATTGCTGAATTAATTTTGATACAACACTTGCTGAAAATCTTTGATTTTCTTGCGCTTTAGAACAGATTGAAGATTAAAACATTTGCGCCTTTGCGACAAACCAACAAAGGGCAAAATAAAAATAGAACACAAATGACAGAAAACTAATTATCAAAGGTTGTCTTTGAGACAGGATTAAAAATACATAAAAAACTTGGAGCAGGGTTATTTGAACATGTTTATGAAGAATGTATGTTTATGAATTGACAAAAGCTGGGCTCTTCGTTGAAAAACAAAAACTTCTTCCAATTATCTATGAAGAATTAAAAATTAAAAATGCTTTCAGATTAGACATGATTGTTGAGAACAAATTAATTTTAGAAATAAAAACAGTTGATTATATTAATTCAACACATAAAGCCCAACTTTTAACTTATTTGAAAATGACAAATTGTAAATTAGGATTATTAATCAATTTTCAAAATGATCTTTTCAAAAATGGAGTTACAAGAATTGTAAACTTTATATAAATAATCAGCATTAAAATTTGACAAAGTCAAATTCCTTGCACCTTAAAAACAGTATGTTTGTAAAATAAATTTTGCGCCTTTGCGAAAAACCCAACAAAAATGCACCTACAGATCAACCAAGCAAACATCGGTTACAACAAAACTTTAATTTCAAATGCAAACGCACATTTGAATTTAGGAGAAGTATGCTTACTGATTGGTAACAACGGTGTCGGGAAAACCACTTTAATTAAATCTATTTTACATCAGATTCCAATTTTAAGCGGAGAAATTTCTATTGATCATAAAAAAGTGCAACATCTTTCCGTTAAAGAAATTGCTGAATATATTGCTGTTGTTTTTTCAAAGTCTATTATTCCACAGAATTATACGGTAGAAGATCTGATTTCGTTGGGAAAATATATTTATTATCCGTTTTATTTTGACCTTAAAAAAGAAGATAGAGAAGAAGTTTTACATATTATTGAAGAACTTGATTTAGTTCAGTATAAAAATACTTTGCTTAAAAATCTTTCAGATGGAAACCTGCAAAAAGCCTTTATTGGAAGAGCTCTAACGCAGAACTCACCTATCATTATTCTTGACGAACCCACAACCCATTTAGATGAAAAAAATAAAATTATTATTTTAAAAACGCTTCGAAAATTAGCACAGGAACAGAATAAGTTAATCCTATTTTCATCTCACGATTGGCGTTTAGCTAAAGAGTTTGCTGATAAAATATGGTATGTAAAAGACAATCAATTATACTCCGGAATCGTAGAGGATATTTTGCTGCAACATGAAGAACTGACGAATGCGTCTTTGTTTCAAATTAATGAAAATTTTGTTGCTCCAAAAATTATTGCACCGGATTTTTATAAAGAAATGTTGTACTCTTTACTTCAAAAAAACTTTGAAAAAGATCTTTCTTCCTTAAATTTTGAATTTCAAGATAAGTTTTGGTTAATTTCCAACGAATTTGTAAAAAAAGAATGCGAATCCTTTGAAGAAATGGTTAATTTCGTGAAAACCATTTATTAATACATGTTTTTCATTACAAACTTCATATACTATGCATGCATAGTATTATGCAAATCATATAATTTAATTATCTTATTATCAGTTTGTTAACGAATTTTAACGTTAATAAATACTATGCATGCATAATATTTGCTATATTTGAGTAAAACCATTTGAGCAAAATAACATGGATAACAATAAGGAAAAAACAGAAAATATTGATCTTATTCTGAAACAGACCTGGATTTCTGTACAAAAAATGTACTCGGATCTTGCTCAGGAATATGATTCTACTGCTGTACAGGCACTTACCCTTTTAAAAATTGATCCCAAAGAAGGCACAAGAAGTACAAATCTTGGCCCTAAAATGGCCATTGAGCCAACTTCTTTAACGAGAATTATTAAACTTCTGGAAGATAACGGTTATATCTATAAAGAAAAAACGACTACCGACAAACGTGAAGTGATTATCAAATTGACCGATAAAGGGTTGAATTCCAGAAACATGTCTAAAGAAGTTGTTGTAAACTTCAACAAAAAAGTAATGGAGAAAATTACTCCCGAAAAATTAGAAATTTTCAAAGAAGTAATGTCCGAAATCATGAAAATTTCAAACGATCTCAACAACAGAAAATAAAATAAATAAAATATGAACAGAAGAATCAAACACGTTACAGTTCTTGGTTCAGGAATTATGGGAAGCGGTATTGCGGCTCACTTCGCTAATATTGGCGTAGAAGTTTCGCTTTTAGATATCGTCCCTTTTGAATTAACTGAAGCAGAACAGAAAAAAGGTTTGACCAAAGATGACAAAGCGGTAAGAAACAGAATCGCTTCCGAAAACTTTGAAAAACTGAAAAAAGCAAGCCCGGCTCTACTCTATTCTCCTAAATTCGCAGATAGAATTAAAGTTGGAAATTTTGATGATGATTTACCAAAAATAAAAAATACAGACTGGATTATTGAAGTGGTAGTTGAAAAACTGGACATCAAAAAATCAGTTTATGAAAAAATCGAACAGTTCAGAAAACCTGGAACGTTAGTTTCTTCAAACACTTCCGGAATTCCAATTAATATGTTGGTGGAAGGAAGAAGCGATGATTTTAAACATTATTTTGCAGGAACCCACTTCTTTAATCCTGTAAGATATCTTCCTCTTTTAGAGATTATTCCTACAAACGACACAAATTCGGAAATTATTGATTTCTACATGAATTATGGAGCGAAGTTCTTAGGTAAAACAACCGTTTTAGCTAAAGATACTCCTGCGTTTATTGCGAACAGAATCGGGGTTTTCTCAATGATGGATTTGCTTCACAACGTTCAAAAATTAGGTTTAACAGTTTCCGAGGTTGATAAATTGACAGGTCCTGTAATAGGACGTCCGAAATCTGCAACGTTCAGAACTGCTGATGTTGTTGGTCTAGATACGTTGGTAATGGTTGCAAATGGAGTCCGTAACAGTGGTGTTGAAGCGAATAATTTCAATGATGTTTTTGCACTTCCTGAGTACATCCAGAAAATGGTTGATAATAAATGGTTAGGTTCAAAAACGGAACAAGGTTTTTACAAAAAAGTGAAAAATGCAGAAGGAAAATCTGAAATTCACGGATTAAATCTTGATACTTTAGAATACGAACTTCAGGGAAAATCTTCTTTCCCAACATTAGAATTAACTAAAAATATTGATAAGCCAATTGATAGATTTAAAGTCTTAATTGGTGGAAAAGATAAAGCCGGAGAGCTTTACAGAAAATCTTTGGGAGCATTATTCGCTTATGTTTCACATAAAGTTCCAGAAATTTCTGACGAAGTTTATAAGATTGATGATGCGATGAGAGCAGGTTTCGGTTGGGAAAACGGTCCGTTTGAAATCTGGGATGCCGTTGGTGTTCAAAAAGGTATTGAATTGGCTAAAGATGCGGGTTATGAAGTTTCAGACTGGGTTAAAAATGTAGAGACTTTCTATAAAGTAAATGATGAAGGACAAAGTATTTATGTTGATAAAAACTCAGGAGAATACAACAAAATTCCTGGTCAGGAAGCTTTTATTATTTTAGATAATATCAGAAAAAACAAAACGCTTTGGAGTAATTCCGGTGCATCGATTGAAGATCTTGGCGACGGAATTATCAACTTTGAAATCCGTTCTAAAATGAATTCTCTTGGAGGCGAAGTTCTGGATGGATTAAACCGAGCGATCGATTTAGCTGAAAAAGAATATGACGGATTAGTTATCGGAAATCAAGGCACAAATTTCTCTGTTGGAGCGAATTTAGCAATGATTTTAATGATGGCGATTGAACAGGATTGGGATGATTTGAATATGGCCATTGCTTATTTCCAAAAATCGATGATGAGAGTTCGTTACTCTTCTATTCCGGTTGTCGTTGCTCCTCACGGAATGACGCTTGGTGGTGGTTGCGAAATGACAATGCATGCTGACAGAGTTGTCGCAGCAGCAGAAACTTATATCGGATTGGTGGAAACCGGAGTGGGTGTAATTCCCGGCGGTGGCGGAACGAAAGAATTGACATTGAGAACCTCAAGAGAATTCCACAGTGATGATGTTAAAAACAACAGACTTCGTGAAGCTTTCATGAATATCGCGATGGGTAAAGTAGCAACTTCTGCTTATGAAGCCTACGATATGGGAATTCTTGAAAAAGGAAAAGATATCGTTGCTGTTGATAAAAGAACACAGATTAAAACAGCAAAAATGCTGGCAATAAGTTTAGCAGAACACGGATACACTCAACCTATCGAACAAAAAGTAAAAGTTTTGGGTAAAGATGCATTGGGAATGTTCTATGTTGGAACTGACCAGATGTTAACCGGAAACTTCATCTCTGCACACGACAAAAAAATTGCAGATAAGTTAGCCAACGTTATGGTTGGAGGAAACCTTTCTGAACCGACTGTCGTTACTGAACAGTATTTATTGAATCTTGAAAGAGAAACATTCTTACAGCTTTGTGGCGAAAGAAAAACATTGGAGAGAATTCAGTATATGTTACAGAATGGTAAACCTTTGAGAAATTAAGATTAAAAATTTTCGCACAGTTTGTCATTCCGTAGGAATCTAAACTTAGTAGGGATGCTTTCAGCATGACAAACTTGATGTATAAATTTTCTGATAAATTAAATAATTAATAAACAAATGTCAAAGACAGCATATATAGTAAAGGGTTTCAGAACTGCCGTTGGAAAAGCTCCAAAAGGAAGTTTAAGATTCACGAGACCCGATGTAATGGCGGCTACAGTTATTGAAAAATTAATGGCTGAACTTCCGCAATTAGACAAAAACAGAATCGATGACCTTATCGTAGGAAATGCAATGCCGGAAGCCGAACAAGGCTTGAACGTTGCCCGTTTGATCTCTTTAATGGGATTGAATACAGACAAAGTTCCCGGAGTTACCGTAAACAGATATTGTGCATCAGGAAGTGAAGCGATTGCGATTGCTTCTGCAAAAATTCAGGCAGGAATGGCTGATTGTATCATTGCAGGAGGTACAGAATCAATGTCTTACATTCCGATGGGTGGTTACAAGCCGGTTCCAGAAACTGAAATTGCAAAAACAAACCCTGATTATTATTGGGGAATGGGCTACACTGCTGAAGAAGTTGCAAAACAATACAATATCACAAGAGAAGAACAGGATCAGTTCGCTTTTGAATCTCATATGAAAGCTTTAAAAGCTAATGCAGAAGGCAAATTTGCCAATCAGATTGTTCCGCTTCCTGTTGAATATAATTTCCTGGATGAAAACCAGAAAATGCAGACTAAAAAGTTTGATTTCTCAGTTGATGAAGGTCCGAGAGCAGACACTTCTTTAGCAGGTTTGGCTAAACTTAGACCAGTTTTCGCCAACGGAGGAAGCGTAACAGCCGGAAACTCTTCTCAAATGAGTGACGGAGCGGCTTTCGTGATGGTGATGAGTGAAGAAATGGTAAAAGAATTAGGATTAGAGCCTGAAGCAAGATTAGTGGCTTATGCAGCTGCCGGACTTGAGCCAAGAATTATGGGAATGGGACCAATTTATGCAATTCCAAAAGCTTTGAAACAGGCAGGTTTAGAATTAAAAGATATTGAATTAATCGAATTAAACGAAGCATTTGCCTCTCAATCTGTTGCCATCAAAAAAGAATTAGGCTTAAATCCTGACATTTTGAATGTAAACGGCGGTGCCATCGCTCTTGGTCACCCTCTTGGATGTACCGGAACAAAATTAACGGTTCAACTTCTTGACGAAATGAGAAAGCGCGGAAACAAATATGGAATGGTTTCTATGTGTGTAGGAACGGGACAAGGAGCTGCTTCAATCTTTGAATTATTATAACTAAAGAAAAAATAGAATATTAAATGGGAAATATATTAAAAGGTGGCGAATTCCTTATCAGAGAAATTCCTGCAAACGAAATTTTCAGTCTTGAAGAACTGAGCGAAGAACAAAAAATGCTTCGCGATTCTGCGAAAGAATTTATTGATAGAGAAGTTGTTCCGCAACACGATCGTTTTGAGAAAAAAGACTATGCATTGACAGAAGAAACAATGCGCAAATTAGGAGAAATGGGATTGTTAGGAATTACCGTTCCTGAAGAATACGGTGGTCTTGGAATGGGATTCGTAAGCACAATGTTAGCTTGCGATTATGTTTCAGGCGGAAATGGCTCATTAGCAACAGCTTATGGAGCGCACACCGGAATCGGAACGCTTCCTACGCTACTTTACGGAAGTGAAGAATTGAAAAAGAAATATCTTCCGGATTTAGCTACAGGAACAAAATTCGGAGCGTATTGTTTGACAGAACCGGATGCTGGTTCGGACGCCAATTCAGGGAAAACAAGAGCAAAATTGTCTGAAGACGGAAAACATTACATCATCAACGGGCAAAAAATGTGGATTTCCAATGCTGGTTTTGCGGATACGTTCACTTTGTTCGCTAAAATTGATGATGATAAAAACATCACTGGTTTCGTAATCAACCGTTCAGAATTGGAAGATCCAAACAGTTTGACTTTTGGTGAGGAAGAACATAAATTAGGAATCCGTTCCTCTTCTACCCGTCAGGTTTTCTTCAATGATATGAAGGTTCCTGTAGAGAATATGCTGGGTGAAAGAAATAACGGTTTCAAGATCGCTTTGAATGCTTTGAATGTTGGTAGAATTAAATTAGCTGCTGCAAACCTTGACGGACAAAGAAGAATTTTGAACCACTCTATTCAATATTCAAATGAGAGAAAACAGTTTGGAGTGTCTATTTCAACTTTCGGAGCAATCAGAAAGAAAATCGCTGAAATGTCAACAGGAGTTTTCGTAAGTGAAGCGGGTTCTTACCGTTTAGCAAAAAATGTTGAAGACAAAATTGCAGAATTGGTTTCTGGAGGAATGGATCATCAGCAAGCTGAATTAAAAGGTGTTGAAGAATTTGCAGTAGAAGCTTCTATTCTTAAAGTTTTTGTTTCAGATCTTACTCAAAATACAGCTGATGAAGGAATCCAGATCTATGGCGGAATGGGATTCTCTGAAGATACTCCAATGGAATCTGCATGGAGAGATGCCAGAATCGGTAGAATTTATGAAGGAACCAACGAAATCAACAGATTGTTGGCTGTCGGAATGTTGATTAAGAGAGCAATGAAAGGAGAATTGGATTTATTATCTCCGGCAATGGCGATCAGTAAAGAATTGATGGGAATCCCATCTTTCGAAGTTCCTGATTATTCTGCATTCATGAGTGAAGAAAAAGCAATCATCGCTAATCTTAAGAAAGTTTTCTTAATGGTTTCCGGAGCTGCTCTTCAAAAATATATGATGGATATTGAAAAACAACAACATTTATTATTAAATGCGTCTGAAATTCTTAACCAGATTTACATGGCAGAATCGACAATCTTAAGAGCTGAAAAACACTTCTCGGCTGATTCTGTGGAAGCTGCAATGGCTCAGTTAAACCTTTACAAAGCGGTTGAAAAAATCATCACTTCCGCTAAAGAAGGAATTATTTCTTTCGCTGAAGGTGACGAACAGAGAATGATGCTTTCAGGATTAAGAAGATTTACAAAATATACAAATCATCCAAATGTAGTGGCTTTAACTGAAAAAGTGGCTGCTCATTATATTGGAAAAGGGGCTTATTAGTCTTTTATATATAAATTTGATTTTAAAGCGTCTCATTTTGAGACGTTTTTTATTTTAATACAAAGAAATTTAATTTAAAGTGTAATAAAAACTCATTTTGAATTGTCTTATAATAATCAGATAATAAAAAGTTTAATTTTTAATTAAACTTTTAGATGTTTAAAATAAATATTATGAAAATTTACATTGTTGCACTTATACTGTCTTCAGCATCTTTTTCAGCACAGATTTCTCCCAGAAAACCTTTGATAATTGATTCTACCAAGCTTCCGAAGATTGAAAAATCAATTATCAAAACACCTTCGGATGTTTCAAAGTTTGACACGGCTATTGCTAAATTATACAAAATGCCGGTAGCTAAACCAAAAAATCCTGAACTTTACTCAAGTTTAAAAGCTCCGAAAAAAGACTCTACATTGCATAAAATACCAAATATTTTGGATGCAGCAAAACGACATAAACTGGCATTTAAATAGCAACTGTTGAAGAGGAAAATTGTTGATAAATTTTATGTAAAATCGTTGAGTTTATCTCAGACGTTTTATATTTTTGTATTCTATTTTTCAAAAAAGAATGACAAAAGAAGAATTGCTGAATAAAGCCATCAAAATTGCTGATAAAGCACATAAAGGGCAAAAAGATAAATATCACGCTCCGTACATTGCTCATGTGATGCGTGTAATGGAATATGGCAAAACAATGGACGAAAAAATAGTGGGAGTTTTGCATGATGTCGTTGAAGATCATCCTGAAGAATTCAGTTTTGAATATCTACGATCTGAAGGTTTTCCTGAATATATTCTTTTCGCAGTGAGCTGTCTTACTAAATTTGATCCGGAAGAAAATTACGATGATTTCGTTAAAAGAACAGAAAGATCACCTCTTGCTGTGGCCGTAAAGCTGAACGATCTTCGTGATAACATGGATTTGAGAAGAGTAAACCGGGAATTAACTCAAAAAGACATTCACCGATTTAATAAGTATCTGAAAGCTTACCGATATTTATCCGAGAAATATTAAATTAATCGGCGCCCGGGAAATGATACGTTTTGGTATCGTTATCGGTGTCGTCGATGTTGATATTCAGAGCTAGATATACAAAATGAACATTTTTGTTACCTTTCGCTTCAAATTCTCGCTGCCAAAGATAACCGCCCAAAACTCCGAAGTTTTCGTCAATCTGATATCCGAAACCACCATAAACCCTGTTTCTTGCAAATGAAGGTTTATTAGGAGAAACTACAAAAATCTCATCATAAACATTCGCAAATAATGTTCCCGGTGCGATTTTTTTAGCATTTAATGGAACTGAAACATTCAAACGGTAACGGTAGCGCATTCTTTCCGATCTTGTGTCGGTTTGAGGCTCATAAAACCATGATTTTTCAGCACGAAACCTGTTTTCAAACTTTACAATTCCTTTTTTGAAATCGATCACATCCTGTAGCCAAACACGAAATTCTTCTTTGTTAATAGCGTGATCTTTATAGGTTGCATATCGACCTAAACCGATAAATGGTTTATGATTTTTGGTGAGATTATATCCTAAACCTCCTTTTATTTCGTAATAATCGGGATAGGTATATTCTTCGATTCCTCTGGATTGTCCTTCAGCATAAAGGAAAAATTTTGGATGAAACTTGTAAGTAATCGTCAGTGCATTAAATGAGGAAATATGTTCCTGCGCTTTGAAAATACTTACACTTAAAAGTAAACCAAGACTTAAAAAAAGTTTCATCCAAAAAAATTTTTGCAAATGTATATTATTTAACTATTCGGTAATATTAAGTTTACTTAATATTAATATTGTAGGAAAACCCAATGTGAAACCATCTTTGAGGCATCGGTACACCAAAAGTTTCGGTATATTCTGAATCGGTAACATTATTCACCAATACATAGACCGAAAAATCTTTCTTATTAAAGCTTAGCTTTTCATCCAATACATTATAACTTCCGAAATTCATTCTGTCATTATATCTGTAAACCAGTTCGTTGGTAAAATATTTTAGAAATTTTGTGTTAAGTTTTGCTACAAATTGATGTTTCAGATTATCAAGGGCATAACGTGAGTTTAATTCGTTGATGTCTTTAAGCTTATTATCAAGATACGTGTAGCCTACCGTATATTTCAACCAGTCAAAAACCTGATGATCAATTTCTGCTTCAATACCCTTAATTTCAGTATCTCCGATATTTCTTGAATACCAAACAGGATCTGTTAAAGATTTTTTCACCCAGTCGATCGAATTTTCTGAACTTCTGTAAAACCCGCTCAACTTTGCTAAAATATTTTTATTCTGAAATTGGTAACCTACTTCAGTATAAACTGCATTCTCAGGTAAAAGATCAGGATTTCCCTGTTCCGTTTTGCTTACATAATATAAGTCTGTGAAGGTAGGAACTCTGTGTACTTTTGAAATATTCCCATACACTTTATGGTTTTGAAAAAATGTGTAACCCACATCTAAACCGGGATAAAAGAAATTTCCGTTAGTAGAATAATTTGCCCAAGAGGCTCCCGGACTGATGTTCAATTTCTTATCGAAGAATGAAAAATGATGCTCAAAGAAAACCTGCGTTACAAATCTTTCTCTGTCACCCAGATTATTACTTGCCAGAAACTCTTTTCTCAATTCTACTCCTAAACCAGTCGTTCCTAAGCTTGAAGTATAACTTGAGTTCACCTCTCCTCCAACGTTATTTCCGATGTGCATATTTCTGTAGATCTCAGGTTTTTCTCTGTTAAAAAGGTACATATCCTGCCCTCTTCTCCAATACACATTAGAATTAAGCTTAAATTTCCCAAAAGTCTGCTGATGAGCAAGACTTATGATCGAAGCCTGCAGTTCTTCATATTGTTCTGTAGCTAGAGGTGATGAATAAAAACCGTTTGCTCCGAATTTTTTCTCAGAAAAACCGGCTTGTAATCGGATGTCTCCGTTTTTTATTTTCAACTGATTTTGATAGTACACATTTCTGATGTCAAAATCGGTGTTGTGTCTGTAGCCTTGCGATGAGTTTGAGTTTGCCTGCAATAATTGTGAAAATTTTTCATTACCAATATTTGCACTTAGCCCAAAACCATACGTCTCATAATCTCCTGCATTTGCGCTGATTTTTACATTTTTACCGATCTGTGCTTTAGTAATAATATTGATCGCTCCTGCATAAGCATTCTGCCCAAATCTTCTTGCTGCAGGACCTTTAATGACCTCTATTCTTTCAACATTATCCAAATCAACAGGAACGTTTAAAGAATTATGACCCGTCTGTGAATCATTCATTCTGATTCCGTTGATTAGGATTAAAACCTGCTCAAAAGAACTTCCTCTGAAACCTACATCGCTCTGTACTCCGTTTGCTCCTCTCCTTCTGATGTCCATTCCCGGGATCTGCTGTAGAATCTCATCAATACTTGCAGCCGGAGAATTCAGAATATCTTCTCTCGTAATCACAGAAATATTCTGATTGGCGTTTTTATAAGTTGTTGCGACAAATTTTCCCTGAATTTCTACCGAATCTATATCCGTAGTTTTTACCTGTGCATTTGTCGAACAAAGTGCAGCAAGGAAAATCACAGTTCCGAGTTTCTTATTCATATTACTTTTAGTTTTTATTTGAAGCTTCCAAAATTAGGAGACTTTACCAAAACCAAAAAATGATACATATCATAAAAAAAGATGCATCATAAAATGCATCTTAGTGGATTGTAAATACTTTTAAATTATCTTTTTCTCATTAAATGTGCAATAAAATGGCTGAAAAGCTTTCTCATTTTTATCACGTATTTAAAGTGCAATTTTACATGAAAATAATTAATAAAACAAGTATTAAAAACTGCTTCATTTATTTTTTTAAAAACCTGAATTACTTGTTTTTGATTGTTTTTAATAAAAAGAATCCGTCAAAAATTCGTATTTTTGTTAGTCTTAAATTTACTATGGCTTCAACAACAGATATAGATATAAAAAAACAGGTCTTCGTTAAAAACGCGCACCTTAACAACCTGAAACACATTGATGTTTTAATACCGAAAAACAAATTGATCGTTATCACAGGAGTTTCCGGAAGCGGGAAATCTTCTTTGGCTTTTGATACGATTTATGCAGAAGGACAGAGAAGATATGTGGAGAGTCTGAGCTCTTATGCACGGCAGTTTTTGGGCAAACTTGAAAAACCGAAAGTTGATGATATTAAAGGTTTGGCACCTTCCATTGCAATTCAGCAGAAAGTAATTTCATCGAATCCGCGTTCTACAGTCGGAACTTCTACAGAAATTTACGATTACATGAAGCTTCTTTTTGCAAGAATCGGGAAAACGTTTTCTCCGGTTTCAGGTAATGAAGTGAAAAAAGATTCGGTAACGGATGTTGTAGATTATATTAAAAATTCTAAAAAAGACATTCCGTTTTTACTGACGGCTCCTTTAGATTTTGATCTTGAAAATTTCACGGAAACTTTAAATATTTTAAAGCTTGCAGGTTTCACAAGATTAGAAATCAACGGAAATGTTGCCGGTATTGAAGATTTAGAAAGTTTTGGTTTCACTCCTGAAAAAGGTATGGAAATCAATCTTGTAATCGACCGCTTTTCTTACGAAGAAGATGAAAGTTTTCTTCAGCGTTTGGCAGATTCTATTCAGATGGCGTTTTATGAAGGACGAGGATATTGTTCATTAAAAAATACTGAAACAGGAACTGTAAAAGAGTTTTCCAATAAGTTTGAGCTCGACGGAATAGAATTTCTTGAGCCAAATGTTCATTTTTTCAGCTTTAATAATCCTTTCGGCGCTTGTCCGACTTGTGAAGGCTACGGAAAAGTTATAGGAATTGATGAAGATTTGGTAATTCCAAACAAAGCTTTGTCGGTTTTTGAAGATGCCGTTGCTTCCTGGAAAGGTGAAACCATGAGCGAATGGAAAAAAGATTTCATCAAGAAAGCAAAGGACTTCCCTATTCATAAGCCTTATCATCAACTAACCAAAGAACAGAAAAATTATCTGTGGAAGGGCGACGGAAAAAGCACCTTCCCTTCGCTGAATAATTTCTTCAAAATGCTTGAGGAAAATTTATACAAAATTCAGTATCGTGTAATGCTTTCCCGTTACAGAGGGAAAACACTTTGCCCTACTTGTGAAGGTTTACGTTTGCGTGAAGAAACAAGCTGGGTGAAAATTGACGGACACAATATCCAGTCGATGATTGAGCTTCCTTTGGATGAACTTTTACCTTTAATTCAAGGTTTAAAACTTTCAGAGCATGATAAGGAAGTTGCAAAAAGATTGCTGTATGAAATTACAACCCGTCTAGAATTTTTACTAAAAGTCGGATTAGGATATTTAACTTTAAACCGTACTTCTAATACACTTTCCGGAGGTGAAAGTCAAAGAATTAATCTGGCAACAAGTTTAGGGAGCTCTTTGGTAGGATCTATTTATATTTTGGATGAACCATCGATTGGTTTGCACTCAAGAGATACTGAAAACTTAATTGAAGTTTTAAAAAATCTTCGTGACATCGGAAACACGGTCATCGTTGTAGAGCATGACGAAGATGTGATGAGAGCGGCAGATTATATTATTGATATCGGTCCTGAAGCAGGATATTTGGGTGGCGAGCTGGTTTTCGCAGGTGATTTTAAAGAACTGAAAAGTGCCGATACGCTTACTTCAAAATATCTGACCGGAAAATTAGAAATAAAAGTTCCTGAAAAGCGCAGACAAGCAAAGGAATTCATTCATATAAAAGGCGCAAGATCAAATAATCTGAAGAATATCGATGTTGATGTTCCATTGGAAAGTTTAGTTGTTATTTCAGGAGTTTCAGGAAGTGGGAAATCAACTTTGATGAAAGAAATTCTGACCAATGATATTCAGATTCAATTAGGAATGGGCGGTAAAAAGGGAGATTATGACTCTGTGGAATTTCCTAAAAAGCTCATTAAGCATATAGAATTAATCGACCAGAATCCTATCGGAAAATCTTCCCGTTCGAATCCTGTAACGTATCTGAAAGCTTATGACGATATTCGTGATTTGTTTTCGAAGCAGAAAAGTGCCAAAATGATGGGTTACAAGCCCAAACATTTTTCATTTAACGTTGATGGCGGAAGATGTGATGAATGTAAGGGTGAAGGCGTGATCAATGTTTCGATGCAGTTTATGGCAGACATAGAGCTTGAGTGTGAAACCTGTAAGGGAACCCGTTTTAAAAATGAAATTCTTGAAATAAGATTCGACGAAAAAAATATTTCGGATATTCTTCATATGACCGTTGATGAAGCATTAGAATTTTTCAGAGAGAATAAAGAGGATAAAATCGTTACAAAACTTACTCCGCTTCAGGACGTCGGTTTGGGATATTTACAGCTCGGGCAAAGCTCTTCTACACTTTCGGGAGGTGAAGCACAACGTGTGAAACTGGCATCTTTCCTGGTAAAAGGGGTAACAACGGATAAAACTTTATTTGTTTTTGATGAACCTTCAACCGGATTGCATTTCCATGATATTCAAAAATTATTAAAATCTTTGCAGGCATTGATCGATCTCGGACATTCTGTGATCGTCATTGAACATCAACCTGATATTATGAAATGCGCCGATCATATCATCGACATCGGTCCGGAAGCCGGAAAATACGGAGGAGAAGTTGTTTTTGCAGGAACTCCTGAAGATCTAGCTAAAAATAAAAAATCGCATACAGCGAAATACATTAAAGAGAAGCTTGAAAATTAAATAGAAAGAGAGTCACAAAGACTCTCTTTTTTAGCTTAAACACTAATGACGCAAATGTTTTCACTAATTTTCACAATTTGATATTTTGAATTATTATTGATATCAAGATTAGTATCATTTGTGAAGAAAAATAGTGCAATTTGTGTTTAAACACTATACAAAAACGGACTCTTTTTAATAAAAGCCTCATCATCAATTTGAGAAACCAGAAATTCCCCTAAATCTGTTGCTGAGATATTTTTGCCTCTACAATCTTCCAGACTTGTTTCCGTTTTAAAACTGTCATCGGTTAAATTGATTAAAGGAAGTCTTACCAAAGTCCAGTCAAGATTACTCTGAGTAAGCAGCTCGTATTCTTTTTGTTTGTCAACCGTTGTTTCAGGATAGTTTTGGTACATCCAGTCCGTAGCCATTTTCACAGTCTCATTTTTATTATCAAAAGGTGTATTTACGCTCAAACCTGTTGTTACAATATATCGTTTGATTTTTTGGTAATTCATTGCACTGACAACATTTTTAGTTGCATCACTGAAGATTGTTCTTTCTCCTTTTGGCTGTCCCAAAGTGCTTAAAAGAACGTTACAGTTTTCCAGTAATTTTAAAACTGAATGATAATCTCGGGCATCTCCTTGTACAACTTCAATTAAAGGATTCTGAAGCTGGAAATTTTCAGGATTTCTTATTAAAAGCTTAATTGAATATTTTTTTTCTAGTAAACTCTGAACAAGATATTTACCCGATTTTCCTGTTCCACCAATTACGGCAATTATATGTGTATTCATTTTTTATAAATGTTTAAAGTTGGCTAACTATTCATCTGTAGTTAGCATTAATTGTTGAAATGAAGATTTAAGACTCAGGAAGTTGAGTCTTTGCGAATCAAGCCATTTGAAATTCGGCTGATTAATTAGGGTAATATTAAAAGAAGATTTTGATTTAATAAAGATATTAAATTTGTCAAATTTAAAAATGGATACAATGAAAAAAGAGCGTCTGATTTTATCCACAAAAAAATGTGGATAACTTGTGAATTTTAACATTTAATTCATTGTTTATCAAAAATATATTCCTACTTTTACTATGTAATAAAAATGAAATGAATCTTTTTCTTGCCTTTTTCGATTACGAAATTGCAATTAAATTTGAAATAAAAATTTAAGCACAGCATCGTCGGCTGTGCTTTTTTGTTGTTGTCTAATTAAAAAAATGAGATGTATTTATCTACTGAGTCCGCTTCTAAAGAGCGGATTCTTTTTTTTTAGGCTTTGAAAAAGGTTTTTCTTTTGAAGTTAAGATGTTGTTGATGACGTTTTGATCACGATAGATCCATACATTTATAAAGTGCAACTCTTTTGAGTTTTCAAAACCGGCATCAAAAGTCATCAATTCTATTGGATCACTATTTTTCGTGTAATCTTTAATATAAGCAGATCTGAATTTTAGAGAAGTAATTTTTCCATTCTTATTTATTATTTCGCATATTTTTTCATAATCATTATTTAGTTTTCTTTCTAACCTTTTATCTAAAATAAAACTGCTAAATTGAGAATAATCTTTATTGTTGCATTTTCTGTAGAATTCTTTAATGAAATTTTCGCTTACATCAATCCTTTCATTACTAACTTTCGAGCTGCTTATCTTGGTATAATGTCTTTGTGAGACCAGTTGAAGAGAAGAAATAATGGCGATAAGGTGAATAATTTTTTTCATTTTAAAAGTGTTTATTTCTTTCAAAAATATAGATTTTGAATTTAATTTTGGATTTAAAATAAAAAAACCGATAAGCAAAACTTATCGGTTCTTGAAAAATGAAAAATTAATATGGATATGAACTATTTGATGTTTTTAGAATCGTTTCTAAAAGACAAGCAAATTTATATTTATTTAGAATAAATACAAATAATAATTATACTGACTTTTATCAGTTTATTCACTTAATCTCATTTTTCTCTGGTCAACTGATCAAGTTTTTTGAGCAAAGTCGGAATTCTATAAGATCCGCTCATATTTTCAACAGCTATTTTTATCTCATCAACATCAATTCCCTGCGAAGTTACAAACAATGGAGTTTTGCTTTCGCCGCGAAAAACTTCACGTCTTTTGCTGTCTTCTGCTGCAAAACCATTTTTTGCGATTCCGATGACAGGAATCTTATTGTCGAGTGCATTGTAAAGATAGCCACCCAAACCAATTTTACCATCATTATCAAGAGTAACGTAGCCATCAACAATAATGATGTCACTTTCTTTTAAATCAATCTTTTTCAATAAACTGAGAATACACGGTAATTCACGTTTATAGAATGCCCCACTTTCATACTCGGAAGTGATGGCTGTATTTTCAGAATAGATTGCTTCTTCATTTTCAGAATCCCAGTTTTTGAAAGCGATGCAGATTGTTTTGGCAAAACCATCGTAGTAATAAGTATCGAATGCGTAGATCATTTTATTTATTGAAAAATTCACCAAAATGCCACAAAATTCCGGCAGGATCGATCATGAAGCATTCTTTACCCCAATCCATTGTTCTGGTGGGAACCAATTTAATGGAATCATACTTTTCGTTTAATTTTAAACTAACAAGCTCATCCCAAAAAAGATCAGTGTTTTCAACTTCAAGAAAAAGCATTGTGTTTTCTACCCATTCTTTAGCATAATAATCCTGAAGATAAAAGGCAAATTCGCCTTTCTTAAAAACCGAAAGCTTTGGTTCGAGAATGTTTTCTTCAAATCCTAAATCTGTGTAAAATGCTCTGCTCTCAGCAAAATCTTTCGAGCCAATAAATGGTCTTAGTGATTTAATTTTCTGATTCATATTGTTTTTTATTAATCCAATGATTATAAGTCATTTCAAATTTTATCTCATTTTTTCCATGCATTCCGATGTAGTTCCAACCGTTTTTTGTGTAGAATATTTCGGCTCTGGTATTCGGTGATGTTCCGAGCCATACATTTTCCCGGGTTTGATTGAAATACCAATCCAGCATAATATCATGGAGCTTCTTTCCGATTCCTTTCTTTTCAAAATCGGGATCAACAAACAATGCCCAAATATTATTTTCTTTTAGATCAACGATAGAAAAACCTGTTATCCTCCCATCGATCTCACAAACCCAGCCTTTGCCTCTTTCAGTTAAAAACTCTTTACAATCATCATCTGTTACAAGATTGGGATTAGAAAGCATGTTTTCTTTTACCGAATTTCTTACGATCTGAATTTGCGGAATGTCTTCTATTTTCGCTGCACGAATAACCATATCTGAAAATTTATTTTTTATCAACCACAATTCTATTTTCACGGTTCGCCAGTTCCCAGGCTGTGGTGAAGATCAGCTGTGTTCTTTTCTGAAGTAGATTAAAGTCAATTTTTTCCACATCATCAGTCGGCTGATGATAATCTTCGTGAATTCCGTCGAAATAGAATGCTACAGGAATGCCGTGTTTTGCAAAATTATAATGATCGGAACGATAATACAGTCTGTCAGGATCTTTCGGATCATCGTATTTATAATTCAGCTCAAGATTATGAGTTTTTTTATTGGCAGCTTCATTAATTATTTTTAATTCTGAACTCAGCATTTCAGAACCAATCACGTAGACATAATTTTTCCCTCTATTTGCGGGATCATCTCTTCCGATCATATCAATATTCAAGTCTGCAAC
>Ga0213828_1000253_pt1 | contig 55883 bp, 61 predicted proteins | sample MC6MC0897MG_FD_180664 | JGI IMG/M metagenome (GOLD analysis project Ga0213828, IMG submission 180664) | Enriched soil aggregate microbial communities from Iowa State University, Ames, United States - MC6-MC0897-MG | ecosystem: Environmental > Terrestrial > Soil > Unclassified | place: USA: Iowa...
TTTTTTTATGATGTTAGTGCCATGGCATTAGCAGAAATCTATATCACCTACCTCGATACAGGGTATTTTCTGAGTGATGAAAGTAAATGTGGAAACGTGCAATCTTTAACTTTGACAGCTGATGAGGATGCTTTGATATTTATCATAAGATATTTGACTGATATTAGAGATGAGGTGCCAGATAAGCATGGTAGTAGAGAGATTATAGAATTATGGCGCGAGTCTAAAAGTTGGCATGCGTGGCAATCAAACCTAAACAATCTTATTCTTAGAATTGAACAAGAAATTAGCCATTTGCATTAAAAAAATAGATTAAATAAACAATTAATGCACATCTTTTATAAGAAAGTGCATTACCTAAAAAGAGCATTAACTGATGAGGATAAGATAAATATTCAATTTAAAAATAATATTGAGGAGATAAAATTAAAAGATTTATATGATTTCAAGATTGATTAGAGAAATATCATTTTTTTCTATGTGATAATTGTAAGATTATGTTAGTTACGGGGAGTTTTACAAGGCACTACAAGAAGAACGCTATCCTCATGAAGATATAGGAGCAGCAAATGAGAGAGTATGTACTGGTAAAAATTAAAAAATAATGGATTCGTGCCAAAGGACCACGAATCCATATAACAGAAATCATATAAAAAAGCTAAGTAAGGAAAATAAGATGGAGATGCCGAGAATAGGACCAACGATTTTCATATGTCTTTTTCGCCCCATCACAACAATGGCAACATATTCGCGAATCATCGCGTTTGGCCAATAATAAAAGGCCGTTTTCGCACCAATGCCCTGACTGTTTAAGCCAGCAAGTCTTGCATAGATACCTGCACGAAATAAATGGAAATTATTTGTCGCGAAGATACTATTATAGGCCTCACCTTGTTTATTATCATCCATAATCTGTTTTGAGAATAACATATTTTGATATGTATTAACAGATTGGTTTTCTTGCAATGTATGCTCGATGGGAATACCTTTTTCAATTGCGAATTTTTGCATTGCCTCGGCTTCTGGGAGGCCCTCATCAGGACCTTGTCCACCAGAAAAGATAATTGTTGGTGGTGAAGTAACTGTGGCCTGCTTATGATAGAAATCAATTGCCTTCTGAATTCTGCTAGCTAAAAGTGGTGGAACCTTGTCATTAATTAAGCCACTACCTAGTACAATAATATAATCTTGATTTAACCTTGGTCGATTGAATTGGTATAGAAAATAGGCTGATAAAAAATTAGACAAGTGAATAAAAAAATAAAATGTAATAAGAGAGATCCCTCCAAAAATCGGTTGGAGGTGGCTTGAAAATAAGCTTGCTGGATAGATAATTGGTAATAATATAAATAATAAAATGCCCAGCGCCACAAGTAATGTTAAAGAATTAGCCAAACGTCTTCCCTCTCGTTTCATTAACACTCTTGCATTTAAAAATAAACCAAACATTAAAGCAATAATTGCAAATGGAATAAGGACAATTAGGGCGATAAGTGGAATGATGACAATCATCCTTAATAAATATTGATCAGATGCTAAGGATGCAAAAACGCAGAATAACAGAAAAGAACAAATAAAAATATTAAATAGCAGACCGTTGATGATTTTTCTTGGGTCTTTCAAATAAGAAATGAGAAAAATGATGAAAAGGATAAGCGGAATAATTCCAAAATACATAAAAACATGCACCTCAATGATGTAATAGGTTAATGGTATCTTTATATTATAAGTATTTATTGGATGAAATCAACTACTGACAAAATGAAAAGGAGTATCCTGGATATACTCCTTCCATGTTGTTAGTTTCTATTTTTTGTGAGAATTAACATAATTGATATACTCATTGCGAGTAAGTCCACCAGTTTGACGATTAAATTCATCATAGGTGATGTTTGCTGGAAAGCCAAATTCAGCTAATACTTGCTGGCGTTCTTTTTGATATTGTGGGTGATCCAGTGATCCAAATTCATCATCCTCTCCTGACTTCAGCCAATCATTAGAAACTCCTACACAAACACCGTGATTAGTAAAACGACTACCAGTTTTAAGCGAGGTTATGGACTCTGGCTTACTAATGGTTCCAGTGCCCCATGCAAGGCGGTATCGAGGCTCCTTGCCATGATCAAGAGTCAAACCATACCCAATGGGGAATACAATATCAGATTCAGTTAATGCTTTGTGTCCAACCTTTTCATAGCATCCTCGCATAAAATGATCATCCATCACAATCCGTGTTTGTGCGGCTAAAGGAGCGGATATGATTTCATCAAGATGAGGGGAACGCTCTGTTGTTGTAAGCAAATAAGGTCGGATAAATAATGGCATTGTCATGACATCATGCCAAATACTATCCTGGGCAAATAGATTATCCTTTTGCATTTGACGCAAATCCCCCACCACAAGGACATAGCCATCTACGAACAAATCTATCTCTACACGAAAAATATCTCCTGGAACAGCTTTATAACGTAAACTTTTCATACCTGTTAATTTTTTAAGCTTGTCTGAATATTCCGTTGGTAGCTGCAAAGGAAAACGGTCTAGCCATTCTTTGACGTCAGCCTTAGTTGTTAGGTGTTCAAAGCCAGTTAGTGGAAGCTGGTAATAGGTTTTGGCATTTCGAACCATGATATTACAACATATATGGTTTTGATTGCCTAGATTAGCAGAGAAGACAACACTTGTTGCTTTTACTGCGGAAATATTTGTGTAATTTAATTTCTTTTCTTTTCCTCGAGCCGTTTGAGGGACTATAACCTCACGATTACGTGTTAAAATATTTACATCTGCTTCTTGAAAGTTATACTCATTGATGAATATTCTTTTTTTTATGAGATCACCTTCAAGGCAAATAAAATAATCCTCTCGAATTTGAAGCGTGTCCCAATGATCTTCAATGATATGTAGTCCAAAATAAGGGCGCAATGAATTCGTTAACCAACTTGTAAATGCTGACAATTGGATTTCCTCCTACTTTGAGTGATGATGTCAAGTATACTGAAATCCCATTGTTACGAAAATAGCAGAATTGAAAAATGGCTAAAATAGTCCTATTAGTACAGGAAGGCTAATTGCTTTAGAAGCAGATAAAATACAAGGATTGATTCTATGGGACCTGACGTAGGAAACACTATCGCATGTTAATTTTGTTATAATTTAACGATAGAGGTGAGATGAAAAATGCAAATTATGACGATTGAAGGTGTACCTTATGAGTGGATCAACCAATTACAGGAAATACATGCGCATGTCTTTGATGGTGCTAATTTGCCAGTAGAAAAGTTAGAGAGAAAAGAGGGCCTACTTTGTCTATTGGCGATTGAGGCTAAACGTATTATTGGCTTTAAACTGGGCTATATCCATCCTGATGGTGTTTTTTATAGCTGGCTAGGCGGTGTTCATGCAGCAAAGCGTGGTCAGGGAATTGCTAGTTTGCTTATGCGTCAGCAGCATACATGTATATTGGCAATGGGCTTTAAAAAAGTTCGTACATATGGTAGAAATGAGCGAAAGGCAATGCTTATCACAAATCTTAAACACGGATTTGATATTGTTTCAACATTTGTTGATGACAAAGGTCGACATAAAATAGTATTTGAAAAATTATTGGAATAGGAGTTTTAACATGAAGGCATACTTAGCAAATGGATTATTTTCATTAGGAGATCGTTTAGTAAATGAGCAACTAGCTGTGGCTATAAGAGACGCAATATCAAGTATTGAATTGTATGTACCACAGGAGAATGATGCCATTAATGATAAAACAGCCTATGCGGATAGTTTAGCCATTGCACAAGCAGATTTAGAGATGCTACAAAAAAGTGATGTGCTTGTAGCTGTTTTAGATGGTGTGGAGATTGATTCTGGTGTGGCGGCTGAAATTGGTGCATTTGCAATGCTGAATCGACCAATTATCGGTGTCTTTACAGATGTTCGCCAACAGGGAAGGGATAACATGCAAAAAATAGAGGCACTTGTAAGGGACGGCATTGAAAACCAGTTTGTATATCGTAATTTATTTGTAGTAGGCTTGATAAAACGCAATGGAATCATTACAACTTCCATTGAAGAAGCTGTCAAAGCCATTCAAAAATTTAACAAATAGGAGGCAATTTGTATGCTACTCTCAACAACAGATGCTGTAGCAGGGAAGGAAATTGTAGAAACAATTGGCTTAGTAAAAGGTAATTCTGTGCAATCAAGAAATATTGGTCGTGATATGATGGCAGGACTTCGTAATATTGTTGGTGGGGAAATGAAGGAGTATGCAGAAATGCTCGTCCGTTCTCGAGAAATAGCAACTAGTGCAATGGAGGAAGAAGCCAAAAAACTAGGCGCAGATGCCGTTGTAGGCGTAAGATTTTCGACATCATCTGTAATGGACGGTACCTCAGAGGTATTAGCGTATGGAACAGCCGTAAAATTAAAGAAATAAATAATGAAGGGCTTCAATCAACGAGATTGGAGTCCTTTTTATCTTCATTCAGCAATTCTTTATTGTGCGAAAGCAAAGCGACAGCAACACGGTTTTATCTGTGCGAAAGCGAAGCGACAGCAACAAGGTTTTATCTGTGCGAAAGCGAAGCGACAGCAACACGGTGTTCTATCTGTGCGAAAGCGAAGCGACAGCAACACGGTGTTCTATCTGTGCGAAAGCGAAGCGACAGCAACATGGTTTTAACTGTGCGAAAGCGTAGCGACAGCAACAACAACAATAAAAGTTTTTTGTATCGAAAGTAGCAGCAGATGTTTTATGCGCGTAAGCCAAGGTGTAATTGATTGTAAAAATATCCTTAATTATGACAAAAATATAGTTTGTTTAGTCTGTTGTATGACGAATTTTCGTTAAATTAGTATAGTACCAATTATAGCAATAATATAGAAATTTTATAGTGAAAAGGACTAATAGTGTCCAACTCAATTTGTATAATAGAGAGGTAATGATGAAGAAAGAGTGGGATATATGGTAGATTCACAACAAAATAAAGGCTATCGCGTCATTTCTATGTTTGATAGATTGATGGATGGTCAAGGAATAAACAAAAAACAAGAGGCATTTACACATCAAGTTGGTGAAAAAACCATACAACGCGATCTGGATCAAATTCGAGCGTATATTGAAAAGGCTAAATTGAACTGTCATTTAGAATATGTGCGAACAGAAAAGGTCTATAAGCTAACAAATATCGGAGAAAATATTTTATCGAAAGAGCAAGTTTTAGCGATAGTCAAAATTCTTATTGAATCAAGAGCGTTTTTAAAATCTGAAATGAGTGAGATTATAGATAAGCTTATTTCAATTGTTGCGGCTGATAAACAAGAGTTTATCCATAATATTATCTTAAACGAAAAGCATTTATATGTAGATTTAAATCATCGGAAGTCTTTACTTCAGGTAATTTGGAATCTTTCAGAGGTCATTCAAAAAAAGAAAACAATTCAAATTGATTATTTGTGTGAGGGAGAAACAATCCCTGTGGTAAAAATAGTAAAACCACTTGCTGTTATTTTCTCTGAGTACTATTTTTATTTAATTGCCTATGATAGTAAGCATGAGAAGGATTTGCCGATTGTCTACCGCGTCGACCGTATACAGCATCTGTTGGAGCTTGATAAAAAATTTAAAATACCCTATGCTGAACGTTTTCAGGAGGGGGAATTCCGCAAGCGTATTCAATTTATGCATGCTGGTGAGCTTATGCATATTAAATTTATTTTTAATGGCTCATCTCCGCAGGCTGTATTAGATCGTCTACCAACAGCTAAAATATTATCCAATAAAGATGGACACTATTTATTTGAGGCTGAGGTTTTTGGACGCGGCATTAAAATGTGGCTGCTTAGTCAAGGCGCGACTATTGAAGTAATAGAGCCAATTGAGCTAAGAGAGGAAATGATTGAAACCATTCATTCAATGCAGCAAAATTATCGCTATATATAATTCAACACTCATCGATAGGAAAAAATCCGCTAAATCTTCTAAAAGACGAAGCGGATTTAGATGTTTATAATAATTATTGAAATAGTTCTTCAATAAAGCTTAACTGTAAATCCCCTAAAAATTTGTAATCTTTCATATAGTTTTCTTCATATAAATAAACAAGTAAATTCTTCGAATTATCTAAGCGTAAACCTATTTCACGTTCATCATTTATGTGTAACGTTAACCAATAAACCTCGTCATCTTCAGATTTATTGAAGCGTATTTTACGAAGTGGTTGGCCGTTAAATTGTTCCATAATTTGATGAATAAGAGAGGCATCGTTTATTGTAATGGATTTTTCATCTGAGCCACGAATAATTTCGATTTCATTTACTTGCTCAATATCAAGTCGTTCTATTACCTCCTTATCGAAAGTTGAATCTCTTGTTATTAATAATGTTGAAACGAAAAGGATGATAAGAGGTAGAAGGATACCTATTAGTAGTTTGTATCTTTTTTTCATGTAAAAACTCCTTAAATTCAAAAAATTCACACAAATGTACACTTTTCCACGCTATAATTGAGCATATACTGAATTGATAAAGGATGGCAATAAAATGACACATAATTATGAAGAAAAAGAGCTATATTATCCTGACGGCACAGTAATGTATCGTGGTGGTGTGAAAAAAAACGATTTTGGACATGACATTTATGATGGTAAGGGGACATTATTCGATCAAGACGGGGAACTATTATTCGAAGGTGAATTTGCCAATCACATGAAGCAGGGAAATGGCATTATGTATTTAAAAGGTCAAATGATTTACCAAGGTGAATTTATTCAAAACAAAAAGCAAGGAAATGGCATTTTATATAAAGATGGACATATTTATTACGAGGGTCATTTTCGTAATGATTTAATGGATGGTTATGGAATTTTATATTATGAGGAAGATTTGATTGCTCCATTTCTGGAGTTACGAGCACAGTATCCCCATTTAGATCAGCCGCAATATGAAGGCGATTTTGTCCATGGCATGAAGAAAGGAAAAGGGAAACAATATTATCCAAACGGCTTTTTACAATATGAAGGTGATTTTATATGGAATCATATGCAGGGGGCAGGAAAGCTTTACTATGCACCTGAGACACCAAGTGCAGAGGAGCTTGCGAGTGGGGTATCTACACTTCAATACGAAGGGTATTTCTTTGAGGATACAAAGCATGGCAAGGGAAAGATTTACTCAAGACTAGGTGTGCTTGAGGCGGAGGGCCAATTTAAAGAGGATGCTATGACAGGGCATGGTACTCTTTATTATGCTAGTGGACAGGCGTGCTATATCGGCGAGCTTGTAAATGGAGAAAAGCATGGCCGCGGAGATTATTTTAATGAAAATGGCAAGATTATTTATAGCGGTGAGTTTATTAATGGTGAACGGTTACGGATAACACCGGAAATTGAGCGAGAAATTGAGAAATTACAACAGCAATTAGATAATCTTGTTGGACTTCCAAATGCTAAGAAGGAATTACATAACCTCATTAACTTTATTAAAATTCAAAGCTTACGTGTCGATCATGGATTAACAAGCTTCCCAATAACTTATCATCTTGTCTTCTCTGGTAATCCTGGTACAGGGAAAACAACAGTTGCTCGAATTATTGGTCAAATCTATAAGCATCTCGGCGTTCTTTCAAGCGGCCATTTTGTAGAAACAGATCGCGCGGGCTTAGTTGCAGGTTATGTTGGTCAGACAGCTCTAAAGGTACAGGAAGTAGTCAATAAGGCAAAAGGTGGCGTGCTTTTTATCGATGAGGCCTATTCACTGGTTAATGATAAACAAGATGCATTTGGGAAGGAAGCAATTGATAGCCTATTAAAGGCAATGGAGGATCTACGGGATGATTTAGTCGTTATTGTAGCGGGATATACAGAGCTGATGGAGGAATTTTTATTAGCTAACCCAGGCTTTAAATCACGCTTTAATCATTTTGTACAATTTGATAATTTTAGCACAGAGGAGCTTTATGATATTTTTGCTATGCTATGTAAAAACAATGATTATCAATATGAAGAAGCATTTGCAAACCATATGAGAGATCAACTTCACAAAATTCCGATTGAGTCGATTCCTAATTTTTCAAATGGGCGATATATTCGAAATTTATTCGAAAAGCTAGTAACTATCCAATCAAATCGTCTAATTCAGCAAAACAATATTACTAAGCAAGAGCTTATGACATTTGCAGAGGATGATATTTTACTCGGTATTACAGAAAATCTATTTGATAATACATTTTGATAATGATAAGGACCAAAGTAGCTTATAGTAAGGTACTTTGGTCATTTAAACTAAAAAAGGGGATGACAAATGAAAAAGCTAGTGACAATTATTTTAGTAGGTGCTTGTATTTTACCAAGGGTATTAACTATCAATATTACAGTCAGTAATAGTATGAAAATTCTCAAAAACAAACCAACTGAATAATTGACAAGTAATAAGAAAAGTAGTAATCTAACACAAAACATACGCTATCGTATTTTTATGGAGAAATGACTATGCAATTAACAAGGGAAGATTGGATTAAGGCTGGATTACAACAACTAGCTGATGCAGGAATACATAAAGTTCGAATCGAAGCACTTGCCCGCTTACTTAAGATTAGCAAAGGTAGCTTTTACCATTATTTTCGTGATCATCAAGAGCTGTTGGATGCAATGCTCGATTATTGGGAAATACATGCAACAAAGCAGATTGTTCAAAGTATGGAGCAGGAGCAGGCTACGTTGGAACAGCTGCTACGTATTAGCTTTAGCAGAGATAAAAAAATAGAGATTGGCATTTATGCATGGGCTAAATATGATTTGGCTGTTGCAGCAAGATTAGTCGAGATTGAAGAGCAGAGAATTGCTTGTGTGGCAAAATTATATCGGAAAATGGGCATGGATGATGTTGAATCATTAGATCGGGCAAGATTAGCCTATTTGACGTATGTGGGGTGGATGACAAGGTTTGAAGCAAATCCCCATTTTGAGATAGAAAAAATGCTAAGATTATTAATGCATATTCACTAAGGTCCCTAATATGGTGTAAACCCTTATTAGGGACTACTTTTACACTATAACATACGGTAGTGTATGTTTTGTTAAGTTATGATGGAAAAGAGGAAGGCAACCATGACAACAGTAATAACATTTATAGCAATTGGTCTTCTGTGGTTTATCAGTGTGCTTCATATTTATTGGGCTTTTGGAGGTCGATGGGGAACAGCAGCAGTCATTCCGATAAAAAAGGGAGAACAACAGCCTATTTTTAAGCCAAGAAAGCTTGGGACCATACTTGTTGCTGTTCTTATTTTGCTGGCTAGTTTCATGTTAATTTTTCAAGCAGGTTACTTAGAGAGCCTTCAGACAAGTGCTCTTACTAAGATTGGAAGTATCGTATGTGCTACCGTTTTTATGATTCGAGCTATTGGTGATTTTAACTATCTAGGATTTTTTAAGAAAATAAAGCATTCTCAGTTTGCTCGATATGATACTTGGATATACAGTCCTTTATGCTTGTTCTTGGGCTTAACCTATATTATTCTGTTATTTTAAGAATACATAGGAGGAATTCAGAATGAGTCAAACGATTTACCTATTTCGCCATGGTGAAACAGAATTTAATTTACAGGGTCGTTACCAAGGTGAGCTTGATTCACCTTTAACTGAAGCTGGCATTCAGCAAGTACAGCAAAATGCATGTATGCTAAAAAGTATCATTGGCAATCCTCAAGAGTGGAAAATTGTATCGAGCCCATTGGGAAGAGCCATGCAAAGTGCTGCGATTATCTGTGAAACAATAGGATATGATGTTCAAAATGTTCAGCAGGACAAACGATTAGCTGAAGTTGCTGTCGGTCAATGGGCAGGACTAACAACGTCTGAAATTGAAAGTACTTGGCCAAAACGCTTTCACAAAGGAGACATTTATAGCTGGTATTTTCATGCACCAGATGGGGAAACCTATGAAGCTGTTACAAGTAGAATAAGTGATTGGCTAGAGGAGATACAGCGCGAACCAAAAGTAATCGCGATTTCACATGGCTTAACAGGACGAATTTTACGTGGGCTTTATGCTGGCTTAGGAAGGGAAGATGCCTTAAAGCTAGCAGTATCACAGGATATGTTCTTTAAATTATCAAATAACACCATTACCACGATCTATTCAGATTTTGATGATTATTATCTTCATTAAGCAGAAGACTCCAATCTCTACAGGTCGTAAGATGAATGCGGTTTGGGTTCCTTTTCAGTGGGTGTCCAAGCACCTACTGAAATAGCGGAACTCAGTCTAAATCCGGACGCAATTACGCCAAGACAACATTGATTAGGTCGTATCTTAAGAAATTCTTCATAAATTACCTACAGGAATATTCAGAATTGCCCCTTATTATAATGTGTGGGGGGCGTTTTTTTATGAAAAAATTTGTCTTATTTTGTTGTATCTGTGTGGCAGCTTTCCTTTTTTATTATCTTGATAACACTTCTGAAAATGCACAAATAGAGCTACCTACATTACATAGTAAAAATGCTTTGCTGCTGAACGAAAAAGGGGATGTCCTATATGAAAAAAATGCAGATGCCATTATATATCCAGCCTCATTAACGAAAATTATGACAGCAATTGTGGCTATTGAGGGGAGTGTCAATCTTCAAAAGCAAACCATTGTGGAACCACAAACCATTACAAAATTTACTGCACAAAATGCTTCTATGGCTGGTTTTAAGGCAGGTGATTTTGTAACGATGGAGGATTTATTATATGGTACACTGCTAGCCTCTGGAGCAGATGCTACAGGAACATTGGCAGATGCTATTGCAGGCAGTGAGGAAGCTTTTGTGACACTTATGAATAATAAGGCACAGGAATTGGGGATGGATAATACACATTTTGTTAATGCCAGCGGACTACATGATGACGCCCATGTTTCAAGTGTGCGTGATCTTAGTAAATTATTTCGTTATGCTATTGAAAATCCAACCTTTTATCAAATTTTAACCTCAAAAAGCTATATAACACATGTCCCAAATGAACTGACAATATCAAGTTCGCTATTGATGAAAATAGCGGGAGCTGATGGGGCAATCGTTGGAGGGAAAACGGGCTATACGCCTCAAGCGGGTCTTTGCTTAGCATCTATTATCGAAAAAAATGGTAAGCGTTATCTCTTCATTACAACGAATGCAGCAGGGCAAGCATGGACGCCACCACAGCATATTGAAGATGCCCTAACAGCCTATGAAGCACTATAGGAGGAAAAAAACATGAAAAAATTAGCAACTTTTTTAGTCCTAACAATCGTCTTATTAGTAGGATGCACCACACAGGCACCGGAAAAAGAAAAGGCTGCTTGGGAGCCTTTTATCGGCACATATGTGGGGGATCATATGAAGGTCAGTAAAATAGCAAATACTGTATTCATGCATGGGGATACAGTTGACCATTTTGATTTAAGAGGGGAGGTATTACGTGTCATTTATCGAAATGACAATGAGGCTTTAAATAGTTGGTTTTCTTCTTCCACATCAAAAGAGAAAGCATTGGTTTATAATGCAATGATGGGTGCAATTTTAGTTCCAAATGCACAGGGCTATGGCTTTGAAATCGATGGAGAATTATATGAGGTTCCTAGAGATGAGTTGATAACTGAAATGGAGTCTCTTTTGCCGACGTTACCACATGGAAATGATTTTTTTGAGGAAAAAATCGTTGAAGAATTTTTAACAAAACATGAACAAACTATTCAACAATATGCAGTTGATCCCAGCTACCAAAGCATATTGATGAAGAAATTTTCAATTACAAAAACTAGTTGATTTTTACTATTTTTTGGTATAATCTATTATTCTATCATGTAAGTAGAAATCTCAATTTTTCAGAACAAACACGCATGTGAAATGACATCTATGATAATAAAGGACGGTGGAGAACATGAAAAAGCTTTTACCCTATGCTATTTTTTTGACATTTTTAATTAGCTTTCTATTTGTAGCAGATGCAAATGCGGAGGGTGCATCACCAATCCAGCAAATAACCAAAGACACAGCTGTATATGTTGAACCTTCTGTAGATAGTGCCGTAATCGGTCAGATAGCAAAGGGTAGCTATGTAAAAGTTGTATCTATAAGTGGGGAATGGGCAACCATTAAAGGGCAACAGCTGGAGGGCTACGTAGAAAAGACAGCATTAGCAAGTCTGACATCTGAAAAGTATATAGTAGCTAATAAGGGTGGAACATCTTTATTTACATATCCTAGTCCTAGTTCACAAAAAACAGGGCAGCTTTATGAAAATAGCCTAATTTATGTATACGGATCAGCACCCGGAGGTTGGTCCTTTGTCCAATATGGTCAGGAAATGGGCTATGTAGCAACGAATTCTTTAAAGATGCCAGTTGTAATTAAAAAGCAAGTAAATGCTAAAAATGGAGCTACCCTTCGTTTAACAGCTAGTCCTAGTGGTGAAGTGCTTGGTACAATTGCAAATAAAACAGAAGTGCAGCAATATACAATACTTGCTGGCTGGGCCTATGTAGAAACAGATACACTAAAAGGTTATGTCAAGGCTTCAGAGCTAGTGGACATTAAAAAGCTAGATAATAAAGTCTATAATAAAGGTGTTCAAGTAGCAAAAGGGGAAAAGAAACGAGTAGCATTAACATTTGATGATGGTCCAGATGCAAAGGTTACGCCACAAATTTTAGCAATACTAAAAAAATACGATGCTCATGCAACCTTTTTTATGGTTGGTAAAAACGTTACTAAAAATGCTGCATTAGTGGAAAAAATATATGATGCAGGACATGAAGTAGGGAATCATACATGGAATCATTCTAAATTAACCAACTTATCAGCAGGAAGTGTCAAGCAAGAGGTGGATCGAACAAGTAATGCTATTTATGCAGCAATTGGACAGTACCCAACAGTTTTCCGTCCACCCTATGGTGCCACGAATGAGCAAGTTCGTTCTGTAATAACAATGCCCTCCATTTTATGGTCAATCGATACACTTGATTGGAAGCATCGCAACGCTGATAAGATTTTAGCGTATGTTAAAGCATCAGTGAAAGATGGAAGCATTATTTTAATGCATGATATTCATCAATCAACAGCAAACGGTCTCGAAAACGTTATTCTTTACTTGCAAAAGCAAGGCTACGAATTTGTTACTGTTAGTGAAATATTACAATAATAAAAGCCCAATAAAAGAGCCGTGCAATCTGTCAAAATAGACGATTGCACGGCTCTTTCATTATTTAAATAAATTAATCGTTGTGATAATGATTGGTATACCAAAGACATCGATTAAAAATGCCCCAACGATTGGTACAACAAGAAATGCTTTTTTCGATGGACCGAAGCGTTGGACAACAGCTGACATATTAGCCATTGCATTTGGTGTTGCTCCTAAACCATGACCTGCAAAGCCTGCAACCATAACCGCCGCATCGTAATTTTTCCCAAGTAATTTAAATAATACAAAAGTACTGAATACAACGATAAAGAAGACTTGTGCGAACACAATAATAAATAGTGGAAGTGCTAAATCGGCAATTTCCCATAATTTAATGCTCATGAGTGCCATTGAAAGGAAAATACCTAATGTCACATCCCCGATTAAAGAAATGCTTTTCATATTAATCGCTGCTGGCTTTACTTTATCCATAATATTACGTACGATTACCGCAACAAACATGGCACCTACATAGCCCGGTAATACAAAGCCTGTCGCCTCTGAGAACAATGTTCCAACATACGTACCTACAGCCATACAAAATGTAATGATTATTACCTGTGAAAAGAATGAATTAGATGTAATTTGCTCATGTTTATTTTCATAATCTATTTCTTCTGTTTCTTGTTCATCAGGAGTTAAATTATACTTACCGACTAAGTACTTCACAATAGGGCCACCAATTAAGCCACCAGCAACTAATCCACATGTAGCTGCTGCTGCACCAATTGTCATGGCAGAAGAAATACCTAAGTCTTCTAATGTTTGTCCAAACGCTGCCGCTGCACCATGCCCACCTTCCATAGAGACAGCACCCGCCATCATACCAATTAATGGATGGATGCCCATTAGGGATGCAAGAGATACACCAATCACATTTTGCATCAGTGCAAGGAAGCCACACGCTAACCAGTAGATTATCAATAACTTACCACCTAGCTTCACTAGTTTAAAGCTTGCGCCTAAGCCGATTGTTGTGAAGAAGGTAATCATAAATAGACTTTGCAAAGATGTATCAAGAGAAATTTCTAAGGTACCAGTTGTCTTTAAAATAGTTGCTAATGCGGCAAATAATAAGCCCCCAACAACTGGTGCTGGAATGCAAAAACGTTTTAAAAAGCTGATTCTGCTTATTAGCCAGCTACCTAAACCTAATAAGGCAGCTGCTAAAAAGATAGTTGTAATTTGATTAAATTCGATCATGAACCTTGCCCCTTCAGTAAGTTATTTAGTGCTTCATAGACAAAATAAGCACCTAATTTAACTGTGCGTCCGTTCTCATCAAGAGAAGGATTTACCTCACAAATATCAAAAGAATGTGTCTTTGGATGTGATGTTACCTTTTGTAGTATTGTGCGTACAGTCGTTGTGTCAAGCCCAAACGGAGAGGGCGCACTAACACCTGGTGCAAAGGCAGCATTTAGCACATCCATACATAGCGTTAACAGCACATAATCATGATTATCCATGTAGTGCTGAAGATCATTGAGAATTTGCACTTTATTTTCAATTGTCATATTTTCTTCTAATATATATTTCACATGTAATTCATCTGCTTTTTCAAATAGCTCATTAGTATTGCCATAGCGCTGAATGCCAAGGACCAAATAATCAGTATATGGATCCTGCTCTAAAATTTGACGGAACATGGTACCAGAAGATGGCTGTTCATCATAAGGTCGTAAGTCAAAATGTGCATCGATATTGACGATGCCGATTTTGGCATCCTTTGGCAATGCTGCACGAACTCCTAAATAGTGACCATATAATGTCTCATGCCCACCACCAAGCACAACACATTGACATTTTTTAGTGAGTAGTGTTTGAACAATTCCACCTAGTTCACTTTGTGCATCCTCTAATGCATGATTGAGGCACAGAATATTGCCTACATCAATTACTTGCTGTTCCTCAGTGAAAGTCCAAGGTAGGCTAGCTAATGCGGAACGTAAAGCGTTTGGTCCACTTGCCGCCCCTATTTGACCTTGGTTGCGGCGTACACCCTCATCACAAATAAAGCCAACAATAGCAGCATGCTGATAATCTGAAGCGCTTACATCATTAATCGGAATTCTTTTTACCTTTTGATGTAAACGAAAACTACTCGTATTAGTAGTGGAATCTATACGGCCTTCCCATTGTTTTTGATCTGTCATTGCATACATAACCTTTTAACCCCATTTCCAATATTATTGTAGTGTAAATAATGTTGTAAATTTATTATATATTCACATAATTATAATTACTAATATATAATTATTATTAATCTATAGCTTTTAACTATAAATAGGAGTGATTTTATGTTGGATTTAAAACAGTTACAATATTTTATTGCTGTTACAGAGCAAATGAATTTTTCAAAGGCAGCAGAGAAATTGCATATTTCGCAGCCTTCCTTAAGCAATGCCATTAAGAAATTAGAGCAAGAAATTGGCTCACCCTTATTGAAAAGAAATACAAGAAATCTCCAACTAACAGAAGCAGGTGAACTTTTATATGAACGAGCAAAAGTGATCTTAAAAAATATGGAAGTTTTAAAAATAGAAATGGATGAAGTGATTGTGCATGGTACAAGTGAAGTGACGATAGGTGTGATGGAATCCATCAAGCATTGGCTACCAAAAGTTATTGCAAACTATAAAAGAGACTATCCACAAATGATGATTCATTTAGTAGATATTTTAGGCAGTAAGCGGGTTAAAAAATCACTAAAAAGTTATAAAACACATGTAATTATTACTAATCAGCGGATGGATGATGACGAGCTAGAAGTTCAGAGCTTATATGAAGAGCGTCTTGTTGCTGTTTTACCATTAAATCATCCATTAGCAGAAAAGGATCGACTGACGTTTGCTGATTTATGCAATGAACCATTTATCATTAGTACAGAAGGATTTCAAACGAGGCTTGATATTTTAAGTGCGTTCGAGCAGGCTAACGTAAAGATGAATATTCAATATGAAATTGAACGTTTTGAAACGGCTGTATCGCTTGTTCGAGAAAATTTAGGGATTACAATCTTACCGGAAAATTACTTACAAGGTCCTACCGCAAAAACTATTGTACAAAAAGAAATAGATGGTCCAAATTTACGGCGCAATGTGTATTTAGTATCTCTAAAAAATCGTCATTTACCCCTTGCCATTCGTCACTTATTAGCAAATATAGTGCAATTTTTTGAGTCCTAATCACTAAAAGTAATGTTTTTGTTTTGAAAATTTCCCTACCTATCAAAAATGCTGATTCATGACCAAATTTTCTCTATCATTCAAATTTTTCTGAAATAGATGATTGATTTACAGGAAATATAGCGGTAACATTTAATGTAAGAAATAAAATGAACATTCATTCATTTTTTATCTTCAGGTTGTCACGGATTTTCAAAGGAATGAATAAAAGGATGTTTGCCTAAAATCTCCGCATCCTGCGAAAAGGGCAAACTGACCTGCATCGGTAAAAACGCTACGTTCTGTGGCATTACCGAATGACCGACATCATGTCGGCCTTCGTGCAGTCCTAGGCACAATTCAAAATCCGGACGCAATTACGCTAAGGCAAAATTGATTGTGATGTTCAAACAAAGGGGGGCTTTTCTATGAATTTTTCTTATAGTGAAAAGGTAGTAGATTTACAGGCACGGCTGACTAATTTTATGGAGCAGTACATTTATCCAAATGAGGCAGTGTATGCAGCACAGGTTGATGCAATGGAGGATCGTTGGGGCGCAATTCCACCAATAATGGAAGAGCTAAAGCAAAAAGCAAAGGATGCAGGCTTATGGAATTTATTTTTGCCAGATAGTGAATATGGGGCAGGCTTAACAAATTTAGAGTATGCGCCTTTATGTGAAATTATGGGACGCTCTTTACTTGCGCCAGAGGTTTTTAACTGTAATGCACCTGATACAGGCAATATGGAGGTGCTTGTGCGCTATGGCTCAGAACAGCAGAAAAAACAGTGGCTAGAACCGTTATTACGTGGAGAAATACGTTCCTGCTTTGCCATGACAGAACCAGCAGTTGCGTCAAGCGATGCGACTAATATTGAGGCAAGCATTGAACGTGATGGGGATTTTTACATCTTAAATGGGCATAAGTGGTGGACAACAGGTGCTGGAGATCCGCGTTGTAAAGTCGCGATCTTTATGGGGAAACATAAAGACACTGAAGCACCTATCCATGAGCAACAATCAATGGTTCTCGTTCCTATGGACACACCTGGAGTAAAAATAGAGCGCATGCTAACGGCTTTTGGCTATGACCATGCACCAGAAGGACATGGGGAGGTAACGTTCACGAATGTTCGCGTACCTGTGGACAATATATTATGGGGGGAAGGTAAGGGTTTTGCCATTGCACAAGGAAGATTAGGTCCCGGTCGAATCCATCATTGTATGCGTCTTATTGGGGCTGCTGAACGAGCATTAGAGGAAATGTGTATACGTGTGCAGGAGCGACGGGCCTTTCATCGACCACTTGCAGATCAAGGTGTGATGCGTGAGCGGATTGCTGAGTCCCGTATCGATATCGAGCAGGCGAGATTGTTAACACTAAAGGCAGCATATATGATGGACACAGTGGGTAATAAAGAAGCAAAAGCAGAAATTGCCATGATTAAGGTGGTTGCACCAAATATGGCTTTAAGAGTTATTGATCGAGCCATTCAGGCATTTGGTGCTGCTGGAGTTGGACCTGATACAACGCTTGCTGCACAGTGGGCCAATTCTCGTACATTGCGTTTAGCAGATGGACCAGACGAGGTGCATCGCAATACCATTGCTAAGTTGGAGCTGAAAAAACATGCTAAAAAATTAGAGGAGCTGGTGAAATGACGGTACTGGACTTATTCAGTCTGAAGGGAAAGACAGCCATCGTAACAGGCGGAGGACGTGGATTAGGTGCTCAAATTGCACAAGGCTTTGCAGAAGCTGGTGCCAATGTAGTGCTGTGCTCACGAAAGGTAGAGGCATGTGAAGTGGTAGCAGCAGAGCTAGCGAAATTAGGTGTACAAACATTGGCTCTTGCCTGCGACGTAACAAAATCAGACGATGTAGCAAACGTGGTATCAAAAACTATCGATACATTCGGCAATATTGATATTTTAGTAAATAATAGTGGAGCGTCTTGGGGAACTCCTGCTGTTGAAATGCCATATGAGGCTTGGCAAAAAGTATTTGATGTTAACGTAAATGGTACATTTTTAATGAGTCAAGCAGTTGGCAAAAAAATGCTGGAACAAAAAAGTGGCAAAATTATTAATATCGCCTCAATTGCAGGGTTAGGCGGTACATTACCAGATTTTATGGATACTATTGGCTATAACGCGAGTAAGGGAGCCGTTATTACCTTAACAAAGGATTTAGCCGTAAAATGGGGGCCATATGGCGTCAATGTGAATGCGATTGCACCAGGATTCTTCCCAACAAAAATGTCAAATGTTTTAATTGAACGTGGACAAAAGTATTTAATGAGTGCCACACCATTAAAGCGTTTAGGCTCTGAGAATGATTTAAAAGGCGTTGCGTTATTTTTAGCGGCAGCTGCCTCAGATTATGTAACAGGAGATGTTATTGTTGTAGATGGTGGCATGAGCTCAATTATTTAAAGGAGGGTTTGGATGGATACGATACAAGTAAGGGCAAGTGAACGTCTTGATGAAGTGAAATTACAGTCATTTTTAAAAAGGCAATTTCCAGATTTACCAGAAGGTATTCTCGAAATTTCACAATTTAGTGCAGGCCATTCAAATTTGACCTATTGCCTAAAAGTAGGTGATTTTGAAGTCGTTCTTCGTCGACCTCCACATGGACCAGTCGCCAAAAAAGCACATGACATGAAACGTGAATTTACGATTTTATCTGCCTTGCATCCATTTTTAGCTGCTGCTCCGGAGCCGTTTGTTTACGTTGAAGACCGAGAAATTATTGGTAGTGATTTTTTCTTAATGGAACGGAAGAAGGGCATCGTGTTAGACACACATTTTCCTAAAGGCATTGAGCATAACGAGCAACTAGCACGCCAGATATCTGAAAAGATGGTTGATTCACTGGTAGCACTTCATGCAATCCCATATCAGGAGACAAAGCTTAAGGAAATGGTCAAGCCAGACGGATTTATGGAGCGGCAGGTACAGGGCTGGATCGAACGTTATGACAAAGCAAAAACAGCACAGTATGCTGAGGTTGAAGCGCTGACAACATGGTTAAAGAAGCATATTCCTACTAACAGTGAGGCAACGATTATTCATTATGATTACAAGCTGAATAATGCTATGTTTTCCAATGACTTTTCTGAAATGATTGGACTTTTTGATTGGGAAATGACGACAGTAGGGGACCCATTAGCTGATTTAGGCGTGGCAATGAGCTACTGGATGCATGCAGATGATCCTAAAATGCTATTATACGCATTAGGAGAACCACCAGTAACGATTTTGCCAGGTTTTTATACACGTCAGGAATTTATACAGCGTTATGCAGAGAAAAGTGGACGTGATGTCTCTGCTATAGATTATTACATTACATTTGCCTACTTTAAATTAGCTGTAATTTGTCAGCAAATTTACTATCGCTATGCAAATGGTCAAACAAAGGATGATCGATTTGCACAGATGGATAAAATGGTAGCCGCACTAATTCAACAAGCTTCTAAGGCAATATAGAATTAATTGTAACTTTAATCAGAGAAAAGTGAATTTTATTACACCGACGGTTGCTTTAATTAGCAGCCGTAATTTTTATCAATATTACAGATTATCCGACATTATAATTATTAAATTATATGTTTACACTCGCGCCATACAAATTAAATACAAAAAATCAATTCACGTAAAAATAATTAAAAGAGGGGGGAATGCATGTTCTTATTTTATTATGCGAATTTATGGATTAAACGAAAGGGGTAATACAATATTTATTTATTGTTTTTCGATAAAAAAATATTGACTTAGAATGTAAGTGCAGTTACTATATCAATAGCAAGTGTTAAAAATAGATTTCAATTTTGGTTTACTATTTGATAGAGGAGCAAAAGCTCAACGGAGGATAAAGATGAAAAAATATATATTTGCTACTTTGCTACTTTGCCAATTTGTTTAGGAATTTTATGTTTAGTTACAAAGGGAATAATTGGAGATGAATTAATGGCAGATGGAACAATTGTGGAAAGAAATTTCTTTTTAATACCATTAAGTTATTTGTTTTTCCTGAGTGGTATAATTTTATTTATATTTGTAGCTACTTTATCAAGAAAGACAAAGATTGCGAACTAATTAGAAGAAGATCAGGTTTACATATTGTGACCTGATCTTTTATGCTTTATTGATTACTCAAATATTTGATCAAGTTTATCACTATAAAACTTAATGGCTTTGCTGTATGCATTTATACCTTCATGATTCGAAGTGGATAAGAGAGTATTTAATAATATTTCCATTGATTTTGAATGATCCTTTAAGTTATAGAGCGTCATAGCATAGAAAATCTTTAAATGCTCGGCATCTGGAAAATCATTTATAGCTTGTCATGATTAAATGGTATAATAGATATAAAAAATGCTTGAGGTGAGCATGAATGCTTGAACGTTCAATGGAAAAGACACGGGAATGTAAAATCGAAAGGGAGTGATAGAAGGAAGAGTTTCATAATAGCTCTTCTAAAACAATTAGAAAAGAGGACTATTAGTATGAATAACATCAATTGTGAAGGCTTCGATTTAACATATAGTGTAAAGGGACAAGGGAAGAAAATAGTGGTAATTGGCAGTAGTGTTTATTACCCTCGCTTATTCTCTGAAAATCTCTATAAACATTTTCAATTTTATTTTTTAGATCACCGAGGATTTGTAAAATCACCTCGAGAACTAAAACAAAAGGATTATACATTAGATAAAATTGTAGAAGATATTGAAACTGCGAGAAAATTTCTCAAGCTAGAGAATTTCATTATTTTAGGTCATTCTGGACATGCATTTATGGCCTTGGCCTATGCTAAAAAATATCCTCAATATATTGACAAAGTTATCCTATTGAATTCTGCACCGACAAATAGTCAAGAAAGACAGCAGCAAAGCTTTTCTTATTTTAACGAAACAGCAGGTCCTGAGCGAAAAAGACAATTTGAGCATGATATTGCTTTTTTAGAAAATGATATTCGGAATGACCCTGAAAGACGCTTTGTCCATATGTGTCTTCGAATGGGAGCACATAGTTTCTATGATTACACATTTGATGCTACAGATATGTGGGAAGGCGTCTATACGAATATGCAAATCATTGATTATCTTTGGGGAGTAGCATTTGCCGAACGCAATTTGATTCACTTATTGGCTGATGTTGAAAAACCTGTTCTTGTAGGGTTAGGTAGATATGATTACTTAGTTGCGCCTGTTTCGCTTTGGGATTCATTAGATGGACTAGACAAAAATGTCAAAAAGGTTATTTTTGAAAAGAGTGGTCATAATCCAATGTATGAAGAACCTGAAACTTTTGATAGAGAGTTAATCAGTTGGATTAATAATAAATAATGGATTACTAAAAACCAGTTATTCTCTAAAGAATGAGAATAACTGGTCATTTTTTTATAGAATACTTTCATTAGATTAAACCGATTTTTCCCTCCTTGAAAACGCCTTGGAGACCAACATCACTTTGGCATAAAGCTCATTTGGAAGAGCCTACTTAGTCCACCTTAAATTTTACGAATAGCCTCAATTCTTTCACAATCTATAATAATAGGCATAGCTGCTTCTCCTATTTGAAGGAAGTACGCACAGCTAGTTGGTTTATCGAAATACAAGAAGTAAACATTTAAAAAATTACCACCTTTTGCAAGAAAAACGTCTACCAATGTTCCAGGATCAAGACATTGTAAAAGATGACAAGGACAGTTCTTGCAATTATTTATTTCTTGACCATGATGATTATTCAGGTTGTCATTTCTCTGTTTTTGCTTAACATCCTTAGAATTATAATATTTTATATTATAAGTATCGGCTTCATCAAATTCATTATCTTCTGTAGAGCCTTTGTCATGATTACAATAATATGTTTTGGATTGACAGTAACATTTATCAAATTTATGATAGTTGTCAAAATTCCAATTGATACGATCAAGATAACGCTTATCTTCCATACCTTATGTTCTCCCTTATTGTTGGAATATTTGCTGTTACCAGTTCTATAATTAGTCTATGATATGAAGGCAACGTAGAACTGGTACAAAGTCCATTTAGGATTTTACTTTTTGAAAATGGGGGAAAACTAAAAATAGCTATTTAATAAAAAAGACTAGAACCACCAAGTGCTCTAGTCTGTAAGAAATTTATTTGCTGGCACCATAGTCCTCTTTAAGATAACCGTATATTTCTAAATCTACTATACCTTTACCAGACCAAAGTGAAGCCTGTCTTATTAGTCCTTCTTTGAGGAAGCCATTTTTTAGGAGTACCTTTTTTGACGGTTCATTCAGTGGCATCACTTCAGCTTGTATCCGATTAATGGCAACCTCTTCAAATAAATATTTTACAATCATATGTACAGCTTCAGTGGCAATGCCTTTACCCCAATACGCCTCAGCTAAATAGTACCCGATTGTTACCATATCCACTTTCTGATTAAAATCCATTGCTTCAATAATGCCAACCAATGTATCATTCTGAGATTTTTGAAAAATACCCCATTTTACTCTGCTTCTCTTCTGATAGTCTCTATCAAAATGGCCAATCATTTTACTAACAGTTTGAAGATTGTGCTTTGGAATAATTCCGCAAAACTCAAATACTTTTTCATTATCATAAATGTCAAATAGCTCCCGTAAATGGCGATCCTCAATTTTTTTTAGCTCTAGCTTTGATGAACGTAATATTGGAAATTCCTCAAATACCTTTGTTAAATTCATAATGTTCTCTCCTTTGTTACGCTTTAATTGGAATGTAAATTTTCATTTTCATATCGTATGGATAAGCTGAATTGACTACATCTGTTATTTCAAAATCAGGGCCTTCATTTCTTGCATAATTAGAATTTGGTAGCCAAACACCATAAATATAGCGTCGTATATTTTGAATTGCCTCTGAAGTTCCTTTCATGGAAAATACCGCATATTTGCCCTCAGGGATTTCAAATTTGACAAAGCCATTGTTCAGTGATTCCGTATTGCCCGTTACTTCTTCACCAATAATAAAGGAAAATTGTCCATCGTCATGAAAGTTAGTGGATAGTCCATAAGCGAAATTGGGAGTAAGCTTATGAGGAATTCTCTCATAATAATGATTTTTTCCAAAATCAGTGTAAAATTCAGGAATATCTATAAAATATTTTTCATCTAGTAAGGTTGTTTGGTATTCATATCCAATAATAAACTTTTTCTGTAAATAAATCATTTCAGGCTTATTCATGATGAAATCTCCCTTCATTTTATAATCCAAAAAATTTAGTTTACTTTGAAGGGGAACGACATTTTTTTCTTTTCGATATTTTGCGGGGGTCACACCAATGTAATTGACAAAAGCACGCGTAAAAGCCTCCTGTGAGCTATAATGAAAGGCAATTGCAATGTCTAAAATGTTATTGGTGGTAGTTTCTAACAGTATGGCTGCCTCAGATAACCGCCTATTTCGACAATACTGCTGAACAGAAAAACCAGTAATAGCTTGAAAAAGTCTTTGGAAATGGAATGCAGAGAAATAAGCCTTTGCTGATATATCAGTAATGATTAATTCATCTTGTAGATGCTCCTCAATGTATTCAATAGCGTTTTGTATTCTTTCAAAATAATCCATATCATAGCCCCTTCCTGTCATTAATGATAACGGCAATCGAACATTACCTTTTGATAATTTGTGCTAATATTGTAAATGAAAATGCAAGCGAATGGTTGATAGAAATATAAGGGAAGTAAAATCAAGACAGTGCAGCTCTCATTACTAAAATAATATAATGTTGATTACAGTCGAAATTAAATGTATAATTTTGTTATATTTTACTGAAAGCGAGGGATTTATGATGACAGTCAGCTCTATTTTTCTATCAAACAAATTTGAGGTGTGGAAGAACTAAAATTTACTAGATTCTTCTGCATAAAATCGGAGGAATTGACATGTATAGTTATTATGGTCCAATAAGTACAGAGCTTTATGATTTTACGAAACCAGTAGGCCATTCCATAAATGGGGATATTGAGTATTATCTTCATCGTTTAACAGGAACGAATGGTAAGATTCTAGAAGCAGGGGTAGGTTCTGGTCGTTTCCTTATTCCTTTATTAGAGAAGGGTTTTGATGCGGAGGGAATTGATTACTCACCAGAGATGCTAGCCTCTTGTCGAAAACGATGCGCAGAAAGAGGATTACCTGCAAGGCTTTATGAAGGTAATTTAAACAATTTTTCGTTGCATTCAAAATATGAAGCTGTGGTCATGCCAACTGGGTCATTTTGTTTAATTGAGCAATCGAAGGAAGCAATTGATGCATTAACATGTATATATCATCATTTGGTTCCCGGTGGTCGTCTAATAGTGGACTTGCTACTGCCATTACATTGGCGTACAGGAGAAATTTCTACCTCCTATTATCAGCTATCAGACACCGAGGGAATAGCGTTAGAAAGTAAATCTGTAGAGATGGATTGGATCAATCAAACCACTCTTACTGTTTTAAAATACGAGAAATGGAAGAGTAGGAAATTAGTAGATACAGAGCTGCAGAGATTCCCATTGCGATGGTATGGAATTGAAGAATTTCAGCAAATATTAAAAAATATAGGTTTTTCTAACATAACTTGTTCAGCTGAGTATATCCATAATAAGAAGCCTTCTATAGAAAGTGGATTGGTTACCTTTGAAGCGATTCGTAAGTAATAATTAACAAAAAAGAAATCTGCTCGATTTTTAGTGGAAATAGCTGCTAAGGTCTTGCAGATTTTTTATTTTATCTAGTTTTTAACTTGCAATATTTTTATGATAAAGGTAGGTGGGAGGTGGCTGTTTGGATTTTTAAGCAAAAAAGAAAGAGGAGATTCAATTGATAAAAAGTATTGACAGCAGGTGCAGTTTTTAGTAAAGGGGATGTTCGCCACTGTAGTCATAAGTGGAACAGCTTACGCAGAATGGCAAGTAACGTTAGAAGGTAGTTGGATTTACAAGGAGTACATACCTAAAGCCAGTGTGGTCTAAACTATAGTGGAAGTAAAGCATGCGATGATTGACTTGTACAACTGCACTGAATTTGAATCTAAAGAAGTGGTTTACATTAACAAGGATTATAATAATGACCTTACTGATATTATTTTTTTGCAAGATATCAAAAAGATACCCTGGTTATAAGAATATTGAATGAAATAAATTGAAACAACATAAAGGGCTACTGTCAGGAAAAAGGGCTTAGCGTTGTAAATCAGCATTTTCCTGACAGTACCCCCAGTACTTCTGCAAAAAGGGGTGAGATGTATCAATCCTCAACAACACACCTAAGACAAAGTACTCAATTAACCTTAATCCTTGGCTTTTTTGTTATGTGATCGAGGTACGAGCTCATTTGGAAAGAGGGAGCAAGTCTGAAACGTTCTACTTTTTATTTTTAACTATTAACAAGGATATAAATTTTTTGTTACATAGATCTATTCTTTATACTAGGATACTGGTAGAGAGAAATAAGAAAAAGCAAAACTCCACAAAAAATAAAGACGAGAGTACTTGGCAGAACAACACTTAAGCCAGTAAACATCCCACCAATTGCCATACCTGAATAACGGATAAAATTAAACAGTCCTAAGGCAGCTCCCCTATGTTCGCTATATTCGTTACTTATAATAGTTGAAAATAGTGGAGGTGCAAACCCAATTGTTAAGCCATACATAAACAATATGATACTTAATCCTATAATTGACTTGGTATGCAGAAAACCAAAGGCAATAATTAACAAGGGAATGAAAAATAAAACAGTGATAAACAGCTTCTTCAATGCAACTTTCTTCTGTATTTTTTTAAAGATAACACTCCCAAAAATCATACTAACAGTTAAAGGTAAGTATAATAATCCAATGTTTTGTAATGATATATGATAATGATCATTGAGTAATATCGGTAAAAAGACCAGAATGGCAAAGTGTATAAAAAAGACAAAAAAGCCTACAATCATCGTAATAGAACCAACACGATTCAAAAAAATAGCTCGATAGGTTTGGGTAAAGTTACTGGAATTTTCTTGAAGATCATTTTTTTCGTTGTTAGGAAAAACATACATAATAAACATAAGTAATACGGTAGCAATAAGAAAAAGAAATAGAAAAATTCCTTGGTAGCCATAATGTTCGCCTAATATTCCTCCTAATATTGGTGAAACTGCTGGTGCAAGGGTAAGCAGTATTTGATATGTACCGATTGCGCTCCCTCTTGCTTCCCCTTCAAATAAGTGTGAAATCATATTTATCGTAACTAAGGGGATAATACCAGCACCAATCGCTTGAACAATCCTAAAAATCATAAAGAGCAAAAAGTTGGTTGTAAATGCGCAAACAATGGTCGAGATACTAATTAAAATGAAACTAAAGATTAACAACCGTTTTTGATTCTTAGTATCTATCACCGTTCCTAAAAAGATTTGAACCACCGCAATGATAAAAATAAAGCTACTCACAGTGAAATTCACCAAATTAATAGATACGCTAAAAGAATCTCGAATTAGTGGAATGACTGGTGTATAAATATTTTGATTTAAAGAAGCGAAGAAACTGCTTATACTTAACAAATACAATGCTAGTATTTTCGCTTGAGATAGTCGAGACATACACTTTCTCCTTTTACAGCTTTAATGTGACTTAATGTTTTCAGTAATAGCGTTTAAAAACCGAATAATTGTCTCTAACTCCGTTGTATTAAAATTGTTAAAGATACTTAAATAACGATTTTTTGCCTGCTCATGTAATCGATTGTGGATAAGTGCAAGCATCTCTCCTGATTTTGTTAGTAAATAATATACTTCTTTTTTATTATCTTCTTGTTGTATTTTTTCAAGAATATTATGTTCCAATAACTTCTTTACTGCTTTTGTAATCGCTGGTTTAGATACATTTAAAATTTCAGAAAGCATAATATTATTCGCCTTTCCTTTCTCTTTGATTACTGCAACGATGTGTAATTGTGTCAGTGTCCAATCGAAAACAATTGCTTCTTCCTGACTTACATTCATTCGTTTTCTTCTTCTGTCAGCTGATTCTCTTTCTGTAATTAATCGTTGCAAAGCTTCAATAGCATCAATTTTTTTATCCATTTGTTACACCTATCCTTATTGTGATTCGATTATTGTTAACCGGTTAATAATTTTGATTGTATATTTCAAATTTTTTTATGTCAACCTATAATGATTTTTTAATGATATTTGGTAGTGAAGTTAACTTAATAGTTAACCAGTTAATCATTCGAATCATTGTTAGATAATTGGTTGGTAGTGTAAAAGGAAAATAATCAACATGAATTCATTTTTAGGAATTAATGGAATATAACTATAGTTGTTTTTTGATAGTAGTTTCAATAGCGAAAATATTCATTTTGACCTTTAGAGTAACACTCAGTTATTAAGTTTTAAATTGGCAATCCACTCTTTTTCTTAATTCTTATTCAGCTCAGTATATTCGAAAGTGGATAGGTTACTTTTAAAGCTATTCGTAAGTAATAATTAATAGTTAAAAACTTTTCAGAAATCTGCTCGATTTTTAGTGGGAATAGCCGATAAGGTCTTGCAGATTTTTTATTTTATCCAATTTTTACTTGCAATATTTTTGTTGTCTGAAGGGAAAATAAGGGTATGCAATTCATGAAGAAAGTAGGTTTAATATGCAGAAGGATATGAATTATGGTGGGGATTTTAAATATATACCAGCAACTTCAATTTGGAGTGGAGACGGTATTGAAGTTCTATCCGATATTTACCAACAAACGGTTCAAATTGTCAATATTATACTTTATGGGAATCCTTATAAGCAGGAATTTGTTCTTATTGATGCGGGTATGCCAAAAAGTGCTCAAGAGATTATTTCTGTTGCAGAAAAGAGATTCGGTGCAAATTGTCAACCGAAGGCATTAATTTTAACTCATGGTCATTTTGATCATGTTGGTGCAATCATTGATTTAATCGATCATTGGGGTATGCCAGTCTATGCGCATGCTTTAGAATTACCTTTTCTAACAGGGAAAGAAAATTACCCTGAACCAGATCCTAATGTGAATGGTGGCTTAATTGCGAAAATATCATACATTTTTCCAAATGAAGCCATTAATTTAGGAGAGCATGTTAAGCAACTTCCATTGGATGGCAGCGTACCATTTATGCATGGATTCCGCTGGATTCACACGCCAGGACATACACCTGGACATATCTCCTTGTTCCGTGAGGACGATCGAGCATTGATTGCTGGGGATGCCTTTGTTACGGTAAAGCAGGAATCACTCTATAAGGTTTTATTACAGAAAAAAGAAATAAGTGGTCCTCCACGCTATTTTACGACGGATTGGCTAGCTGCTTGGGAATCCATCAAAAAATTAGAGGCATTAAAGCCCTCCGTTGCAGTGACAGGACATGGGTTACCCATGAAGGGCGAAGAGCTTACAAAAAATTTGCATAGACTGGCTACCGAATTTGAACAAATCGCTTTACCGAACCATAGCAGGTTTCTAAATTAATGATGTAGTTTAGATCTTTATGAAATAAAGACTGTAGCAAGAAAATTATTGCCACAGTCCTCATTGGAGGGGAGGTGTCTGTACTCTTGCTTTTTCAGCTGCATCTTTTAATAAAAGCCTATTGACATAAAAATAAAAAATCGTTATATTCAATTTATTCAACGTTGAGTATAAAAAGGTGATTATTATGACAAAATTATTAGTACTTGCAATGCTAGGGCTAAAACCTATGACTGGCTATGATATTAAAACAATGCTGGAAATGAATGATGCAGAGCGTTGGGGTGGAGTGCTAATTGGCTCAATCTATAATGCTTTAAAAAAACTTGAAAAAGATGGTTATATAGAGGTAGCTAGTATTGAATCTACAGGTCATAGGCAAAAGGCAATCTACCAAATTACTGACAAGGGAAAAGAATATGAGCAAGAATTGATTATTGAGGCACTTGAAAATTCTTCTGTAGTGTATCCAACAACTTTATATTCAGGTATATCATTTGCATTTAAGCTTCCTAAAACAAGAGCGATAGAGGCCTTAGAAAAGCAGAAAAAGATCTTGGAAAAGGAAGAAAAGGCAATTCAAGCTGGATATGAGGCAAAACGGCTTGCAATGCAAGGGAATCTACCAGCTTTAACTCAACTGGCGTTTGATCATATGTTAGAAGTTGTAAATGTTCAATTAAAATTTGTCACACAGGCTATTGATATTATGAAAAAAGAAAACTCTCTCGCATGAGGGAGTTAAAATTTATACATATATTCAAAGTTGAATATACAATGTTAATTAAGGAGAGAATTTATGACAAAGTTAATTTCTGCAAATCAATTAACAAAATGCTATAAAACAAGATGTGTTGTCAATCATATAAATTTTGATATTGAAGAAGGTGAAATAGTTGCACTCATAGGCTCAAATGGTGCCGGAAAAACAACTACAATTAGCATGCTTCTCGGTATTGTGTCGCAAGATAGTGGGACAATAGAATATTGGAAATCTGATTTTAAAAAGGAAATAGGGACCCAGCTCCAATCAACACCTTTTTTTGAGGGTTACACAGTGGAGGATAATATCAAATTATTTGCCGCATTCTACGGAATTTCAGTTTCCAGTAATGAAATGGATGAAAAACTGGCCGCCTTTGATTTATTGCAAGTTAAAAAAGTGTCGGCTATTAAACTATCATTAGGGCAGCAGAAAAGGCTAGCAATTATCGTGACAACTCTGCACAATCCAAAGCTAGTCATTTTAGATGAACCCTCTGCAGGTTTAGACCCTAGAGGGCAAAAGGAGATTCAACAAATCATTAGAGGGCTAAAAGAACAAGGTGTTACAGTTTTATTTTCGTCTCATGATATGTTGGAGGTCATGAATGTAGCTGACAGGATTTTAATGATGCATCAGGGGAACATCATTGCAAATGGTTCTCCTAGTTATTTAATGGAAAAATACCAAACACATCATTTAGAAGAACTTTTTTTTGAATTAACGAAGTAAGGAGCGAGAAAAATGAAAACAATTTTCTTTTTGAATCTTAAGTCCAGCCTAAAAGATATGTATTTACTGTTTTGGTCTATATTTATGCCATGTACTGCTATCATTGCTCTAAAAATTTTTTTACCAAACCTAGCAGGCAATTATACACAGGGGATGATTGCAGTAAGTGTGTTCTTTTACACATTTATGACGACTTCATTTATCGCATTATCACAAAGAAGAAGAGGCGTGTTTCATTTATTGCATGCAACACCGCTTCCCCTATGGAAATATATTGTCAGCGTCTCAAGCTCATGGGCATTAATTGCCATTATCCTATCCTATATCATTCTTTTATTTTCTTTAGTGGTTCATCAACTTACAATTACCTTCAGTTCACTTTTTTATTTGATACCCGTTATTTTAACTGCTTCATTAGCTTTTGTATTTTTAAGCTTTTTTGTATCTAGTCTTGTAAAAAATGAAGGACATTTAAGTATGACAGCAAATATTATAATGTTGCCAATGTTACTATGCAGTAATGCGTTTCTTACAATGGAAAAAGCGCCAAGGATTGTCCAATTTATTAGTAGGATAAATCCATTCGAATGGTTTTTGAGAGGAATTCAAGGTGCATTTTATCATAATTATCCCGTTTGGGGAGAGTCAATATTGCTTTTATTACTATGTCTTGCCTTCTCATTATTAATTTCTATAAAAATATTTAAATATAGTGATCAATAATTTTCAATCTTGGGTGCTTTTACACTTTCGTTCTTGATTGCCGCTTCGCCAATTTTTATTAATAGCGAAGCGGATATTTTACAAAAGTACTATTTAAAAATGCCTTTAGTGAGACTTTTGTAAGTCCTTATTTAAACTAGTGCCAATCCCTTGTGTATTTACAGTGACCTGTACTTTGACATCTATTTCAGGAAATAACGTTGCCCAATTATCTTTGATTTTATTCCAGCCCTTATAGTCCTGACGGTAAAGGATTTCAGCAAATTGCAGGGCATCTACTTTATACGTTTTTTGCAGCGTGTCGAGTGTTTGCTCTAATCCTTTCTTAATTGCCTCACTTGTTGCTTTATTTAAGGCCGTAATGTTTTGTGGTTTTGTTAAATCAATCGTACAATTTACATCTGCTACATTTTGCTCTACCTTAAGCTTTATATTAATTTTAGGATGACCATGCTGTACTCTTCCTGTTATTTTAGCTTCTGAATTTGTTACTTCAGTAGTGAGCTTACCTTTTTCAGGGCAGGATAAAATTTCAAATGTACTCTTAATATGATTATTCATATAGTTATAACTTTTGCTTTCCGCCATTGTTAAAAAGCCTACTAGTTTGTAGTCCTTAAATAAAGCAAAATCACCAAATTTTAGGATTGCAGGATTTTGTATGCGTTCAACATTTGTTTGATTATTTCCGATTGCGCTGTCTCCATGTAATTCAATCGTGGATAAAACGGCACTGTTTCCTTTACCGCTTAAAGAATTGATTAAATCGTCTAAAATAACAGAGTCTGTTGTCCCTATTGCCTTTTCTGAACTTTTCAGGGCATTTAGTATATTCTTAGCAGGAATATCTTCTAAGGGCGTTAAAATACTTAGTACCTCTTTGGCCGTTGTATCGCGGGCAATTAAAATATTGAACTCACTTCTACCCTCGGGATCTCTTTGAAATAAATCCAATATATTATTCATGCCCTCCTCAGCCAATTCTTCTCCAATAATGATAATTTGCGCATGTGAATAGTAGGGCTTTCTTGGTGTTAAAGTGGTCAGCTTTCTTATAGCCTCAAATAAAGATTTTCCAGTAGCATGATAAGTGATGACGGGAGACTGACTTGTAGCCTTTTTTGATGCTATTTGTCCAGGATTTACAATCTGTACAGAGATTTCATATTGCTCATTCACTCGATCAACACCTACGGCAGCTACAATTGCTAATTCATTTAACTCTCGTTTACTCCAACAACCACCTAACAAAAGAATGAGAAAAACGAATAGAAGTAGGGATAGTGAGTACTTTATGTTAGGCACCTCCAGTTTAAACCGCAATAATGAATTCATATCTTTATAAGGATAAGCAAAATTGTGTAGAAATAATCAATATCCAGATGTAGAAAATGGCTTGTGTTTTGGAGGGATGATTATGATAGTAATGAAATCGAGGGTAGTCATAGGATTGTGGGGAATAAAGAATTTAACTTTCGAGAAGATTTCAATAAAGTGGGTCACTTATAATAATAAGTGACCCATAGTAACAAAGCTCGGAGGTGTAAGACTAAACCAGCTTACATTACTAGTAATATGAGAAGAACGCTATTTTTGTATAGTTAATTGCCTGAGAAATAAAATAAAATTAACTTGAAATTACTTTAAACCTTCTAACAAAATATTTTTCAAAACCAATATGCTTTTCTGCAATTTGAAATAACGTTATTTTTTCACTGCATGGATATAATGTATCGTTTCAAAGGCAGTTAGATAATCCTCGCGTTTGTTGAAATAAAGATTTTGAATAGCTTTAGGTGATACATGCTCATAAATAAGTAGATTTGACTTTTCTAAGAGCAATTCCATTTCACTATAAGTAAAGCATGATTTCATAGGTTCACCACTCGCAGCCGCCATTTTTACCATATTGCTCACTCGATCAGAAATTCCTTTTTCTTTAAATAAGTTTTCATCTGCATAATCCATTACGATTGAGCTTCCTGATGGCAAATTTGCAAACAAATAATTGAGCAAGTTTGAGATTTCCTCTTTTGTTAAATAATACGAGACACCTAAGAGGCTAACGAAAGTTTTTTTGTTGTTAAAGCCACTCTCCATTAGACACAGATACGAAAATTCCTTTGTAAAATCCATTGGTACAAAATGAAGGTTATTAGGTAGCTTGAAATTAGCGGAATCTAATCGATTTTTTTTGAATTCCTGGGTTGCAGGATGATCTATTTCAAAGATTTCCAAAGTGCTATCTAATTCTGGATGTCTTAGGCTAAAAGTATCTAAACCTGCACCGAGAATTACATATTGCTGTACACCCAATCTAATTTCATTTAATAGAACTTTTTCGCAATATGCGGCACGAGCTAATGGAGTAGGGGAGAGTTGTACTTGGACTATCCATTTTAGGAGCTCTTCTGAATCTCCCTTTAATTTTTCTGCTATATTTTTGTTAAAGAATTGTATGCTTTGTACCATATTTTCTTGGATATTATTAAACTCATGCTTTGTGATTAAATCTTTTGCAAAATAGTCATCAAAAATTTTTGGGGCATCATTTTGACTATGATAGGCTCTGCTAAATGCAGCGATTAATGAAGTTAAACTGGATTCACTTTTCTTCAAGTAAAAACACTCCTATAAAAAAAGATTCCCCTGGCCAGGAGAATCTTATTATATAAATTTAATCTATAAAAGTAAATTATTGCATAAAAAAATTTTTTTGTCAAGAATTTCATACCTTTTAACTTCTTTCAGCAGATGTTTTTTGTATCGAAAGCGTATCGCCAGATATAGAAGTTTCTCATCTCACAAGAAACATCATATTGCTGCCGCTGCGTTAGCACTACACTTTCGCATAAAAACATCTGTTGGCCCAAAGCCTCAGGTGAATGTCACGAAATCGAAAAGGGTTAATAAAGGATGTTAGCCTAAAATCATCGCATCCATGCGATAATAGCTAACTGACCTGCATCACGCAGGCCTAAGCACAAAATCGATTCCGGACGCAATTATGCTGAGGCATAATGGATATAGCAAGTTCCCTTTTTTAGAATATTATGATAAAATCTCCTTGCTAGAGAATCTAAATTAGGGGGAGATATTATGGTAATTAAAAATAATGCTAGTGAATATAAAAGGGGAAGACGTTTAACTGATAACTAAAGCGTTTTCCTCAATTTGAAAGGGGAAAATCGATTGAATCAAGTATTAGTAATTATTGATGTCCAACAAGCCCTATTAGATGGGAATCATGAAGAAAAGGCTGTTTTTCAGAAGGATCAGCTAATCCATAATATTAATCTTGTCATTGACAAAGCATCAAAAGCAAATATTCCTATAGTATTTATCAGGGATCTTGACGTAGCAGGAGGCACTGGCGAAGGATTCGAAATCCATAATAGCATAAATGTTCCTAGCTATGCAAAACTCTTTGATAAAATGGCTACCAATTGCTTCTATGGTACAAAACTTCTAGAATACCTACAATCTCTAGAAACAGAACATATTGTTGTGATGGGCTGCTCCACGCAACATTGTATCGATAGTGCAGTAAGAACCGCAACTATTAATGGAATGGACGTTACCTTAGTTGGGGATGGACATTCAACAACAGATAATGATGTTTTAAGCGCAGAACAAATTATTAAACATCATAATAATACGCTCCACGGCCATTACAATGTGGATCATTTTTCAGTTGTAAGAAAAGCGCAAGAAGACTTATTTCATCCTACCCATGATTCTTATAGGTAAGTGAATCAACAGCAACTGCATTTTATGTGTTCAGTTAGTTGATAGTTCAAAGTCCCATAAGTGCTTAAGACTTTTGCCTTCTACGATAGTTGTGGGGGATTTTATTACAATCTATTTAATGAAACAACTCGAAAAATTTAGCAATTAAAATAAGGAGAACTCCTGCAATTAAGGCACCCGCTAATAAAAAAATTATAAATTTAAATATATCACGAGTTCAATCGTCAATAAATTTCTCCATTTATTAACCCTCTACCTAATTCAGAAAAGGTTATTTTCTGGATTTATGACTTCCTGAAAGCACATTTAATTTCCATGATTCTAGTATGAAGTCAGAAAAGGTAAGTTTTTTAAAATCCATGTAAACTAAGTTCAATGCTATGTGCTTTTTAAATGGTATTTAACTATACGAATTATATATTTAATGAGATTTTAGTGTATATTGGTACAGTAAGCGAACAAATATTTAATTAGGATACGGAGGTGTTCATTTTTGGGGGATTTCAGAGATAGTGTAGAAGTATCTTTTGTTTCAAACTCATTACCATTCGATTATCTTATAGAAGACATTCAAAAACTAGCTGAAAAATTTAACTTCAATCATCAACAACTTTCTAAAATATTAGATTTATCTATAAATGAGTTGGAAGATTTATTAAATCGTAAGGGTAATATTACGAATAAACAACAAGAAAATATTGAGAACAAATTGACTATGCTAAATTTTGGATTTGAAGGTTTTGATGCGAAAGAAAGAGCAACCTTAATTTTGAATGATTTGTTATCAGATTATAAGTTAACTACCGAAACTTTATCAAAAATTATCAATGTGAAAGAAAAAGAACTTATAGATTTCATGAAGAAACAAATAATTGATACAAATGTAGAAATGAAGATATGTGTGAATGTCATCATGCTTCACTTTGTTTTACATCATCAAAATAATTAATGTTAGTATCATTTAACGATAATTTTATTTGTTCAGATTTTGTTTAGGATGATATGTTACTCTATTATTGTCAAGGTTTAACAAACGAACACGCATAAAAAGGCCAGGTGATCACAGATTATTGTGCATCTGGTCTTTTACCATTCACCATAAAAAATCTTGGGGATATCACCGCATTTCTTTAAATGATAAAATAATCAAAAGGGAGGTAAAATCAACAATGATTTCACCTGTTTTTTCTTGTGTGTATTTAGAGTAGGGGAGATATCCATTGCAGAAAAATAGAAAAATAAAAAAATAAACGTAACTAGCGCCGCTTCAGTCATTGGCTGTAATATTAATGAACAATTCTTATCTAATTTTAAAAATTCTATATCGATTAGAAGCTATACTTGATTATCAATTGATATGTTCCTAAGAGAAAGGGAGAATGATATGACGATATATATTGCATTACTTAAAGGAATTAATGTAGGGGGCCATAATAAAATCATAATGGCACAATTAAAAAACTCTCTTAATCAACTTGCGTTACAGAATATAAGGACATATATTCAAAGTGGAAATATTATTTTTGAATCAAATGAATGTGAGGAAGATTTACAAAAGAAAATTCAAGATAAAATTAATGAGGATTTTGGAATATTCACTACAGTTGTCATTCGAACGGCTGAAGAATTACGACAAATCGTGCGGCAATGCCCTTTTTCAGAGCAAAAAATTATCGAAGCAAGCAATTCATGTAAGGGGGAGTGTCTGCATGTCGCTTTCCTGCCAGCCTCACCTGCAATGGCCGATAGTGAAAAGTATTTATCTTTTACAAATACAAAGGAACTTGCTGTGATCCAGGGAAGAGATGTCTATCTTTTATTTTATGACAGTATTCGAAATTCAAAAACTGGCAGTAAATTAGATATTTTGGGTATTCCAGCAACTGTCCGTAATTGGAAAACGCTTTCTAAACTTATTAAGATGGTTGAAGAGTTCTACTAAATAGTTGGGAAAGCTAAAGTGTCAGTAGGATTTCAGGCAATGGAGATTTAGGTTATGGATGAGGAAGTAAAAGTTCCCTTTAAAATCGGTGTTATCAGAAGAATATCTTTGATAGGGTCCTTTGTACAATAGACCCAAATCTGATACCGGGTTTCTCTAAAACGGATAAAGGTATCCATAACAGGAATATTTCTTTCATTTTTTAAAGCATTTTCCGAAAAAATTAGGTATCTCATATGCCCCCAGAGTATTTGCTGATTAGAAGCACGATACAATTTATATATAGCGTTTTTCCTTTTGCAAATCCAACCTCCGAGGGTGCAACATCTGGATTTGGCTGTTCCGATTTTGCTATAGCATCTAAATTAAGAATTTGCATATAGACTTCATTTCGATCATCTTTAAAATCGACGCCAATAGCATCTTTGTGGCTCAGTAATATCCCTGCAACCAGATAGGAGAAGTGTGGGCATTACCACTAATGAAAGACTGAATGTAGAACGTTTATTCATTGATTTCCCTACTTTACAATAAAGAAGTTTTGTATTTAAGTTTTGACAAAATAATAACCAATTGTAAGTAGCAATTTTACACAAAAAAATAATCTTTTTATTGAGAATGAATTATAAATGGTATAATTAGCTTAATATGGGTTAAAAGAAATTCATTTCTCACCAATAAAGGATGATGAGGTGAATGCATATAGTGTTTCAAAAAAAATTCGCGGGGAGAGGAAAGAATGGATTTAATTATAGTAAGTGTGGTCATGATTCTTTTAGTGGGATTTTTACTCAACATAAAGAAGTCAAAGCATAATATAAATGCAAAAAGCCGCTCTGGACATTCAGGCACTGGTACAACAGATTTTATTTCAACGGGTTCAGTAGTTTCTTTACAAGACAACGACAATAATCATTGTTCAGACAACACTTCAAATTACAGTGACTCATCAGACGGAGGTTCTTCTTGTGATTAATTGTCATTTCTCTTTAGTTACTGTGAATAATTTTTGAGCTTAAATTGCCTTTTGATTGTTCAGATTTTGTATAGAGCTATATGATAATCTAAAGATGTCATGAATCAATGAAAAAATGACTAGGCATTCAATTTTGAGCCTAGTCATTTTTTTGAGGAAACCTAGATATTAAAGCATAGTGAAAACATGTAGTGTTCAACATAAACCGAAAGAAAAATAATCGGTGTCCGAAAGGTTTACTTTCGGAAATCCACAATTGAAATTTCGGTATAACTATTGATAGGCTAGAAATAACCCAAAGGTAAGAAAATATGAATAGTATTCATAGAATGAGCACTTGTTTTAAAAATAGACTATAAATAAATAAAAAGGAGTACATACTATGAAATATCTAAAGTGCCTCAATTGAATCGATTCATGAAGTCAAAACAACTATTAAAGACCAGCGTTCAATTATTACATTTTGAACCTGGTCCTTTTTTATGGTGTAAAGGCTTGTTAACTACTTTAGTAATTTTCCTGATTATATTGTATTTATTCTTTTATTGTTTCAGCAAATGTTTTTCTTCCTGGGTTTATTTTATTGATATGGATATTGATCTTACTAATTGAATCTTCTGTTAATGGGATCTTTCCATTCTTCTCTAACCCTTTCCACATTTTTACGTTATCTCTATAAAGTACTTCTGATAGACGATATATATCTGCGTCTAATTTTAGCCCCTCTCTATACGTTTCTCGTATTTCTTTTCTCATTTCTTTTTTTATTTTTTTTCTTAATTCATCTGTCGTAACTTTTGTTTTAAATCCATTGATTGTAACGTTAATATTTATATGAAATTCAAATGAAACCTGCTTTTCATTTTTTATGATGGGTTCCACTATAATTTTTAGCTTTTCAATACTTACAGTTAAATAATCCTCATGATTATCTAATTTAATAGTAAGTTCTCCTTGTTTTGTCTCATCGTGAGTCCACTGAAATCCTCTTGCTGAAACATTCTCTATACGTCCTTTAAAGCCATCTTTTGATAATATACCAATGCCTGAAAAGAAGGTTTCTTCTGTGGCTTCCTTTGTTGTTGCCCAATCTTTTTTCATTGTTACATAGGGGAGATTAATTTCATGACTTGGTTCATCTAATCCAATAACTAGGTCTCTCAGGTTTCTTGGTAATATAAATGTTTCTTCTCTAGTCGGATTTATAGGATTACTTAATTTTGAAACAGCATGCGAACCTTCTAATAGTGGCGTTGTGAGCAATATTTCATTTATTGGATCTTTTGTACAATAGACCCAAATTTGGTACCGTGTATCTCTATAACGAATAAATGTATCAATCGCTGGAATACCTCGCTCATCCTCTAAAGCACTTTCTGAGAAGATCATGTATCTCATATGTCCCCAAAAAATCTTTTGATCACTTGAATTATATAATTTGTATATAGCCTCATCCACTGTCCTTCCTTTTGCATAGCCTATCTCTGCTGGTACAATTTCAGGATTTGGCTGTTCTGATTTCGCCACATCATCAAAATTAATAAATTGAACATACACTTCATACAGATTATCCTTAAAATCAACACCAACGGCATTAATATAATACATCCTTTGAGGTTCATTAACATCCCAGCAACCTGATAATAAGAATGTACTAACTATAATTATGAAAAGGGTTAAAGGATGTTTATTCATATGTATCCTCCCAATGGTATGTGTCGAATCGGATCATGGTTCATTACTATGAACACAGGGGGATAGATGGGGGTAATCATTGTTCATAGTAATAAACCTAATATTGTTTAGTATTGGCTTATTCATAATAAGATAAACAAAAAATCACTTCTAAATCTAGAAGTGACAAATTGTTAAATACTATAGCTCGGATAATAAAGAAAAAGTTTTTGTTCCGAAGTTGTATTCTCTAAAGAGGGTGCTTTTTTATTTGGCATTATGATATAATTTTAACATAAAATTCCTGTAAGGTGTTTAAGTGTGAAGGGACAAAAGATATAATTGACAGGGATTTGTTTCTATTAAGAAATTAAAAGAATATTTCAAACCAAAAAGGAGGACATAGCAAATGAGTTCAAGCGTAACGACCACTTGTAGAGACCTAGCTGAGTTATTACCTGCTGCACAAACCGCTTGCCGATTATTATTTCAGGAGTGTTTTAAAGCTGGAATTAAAAATATCTTTATTACAGAGACTTATCGCTCACAAGAACGACAAAATTTTCTTTATGCACAAGGACGTACAAGGCCAGGACAAATTGTTACATGGACTTTAGCTAGCAATCATAAGTCACGGTTAGCTTGGGATATTGCTGTTGGTCCTCCTCATTCCTTATATGATGTAACGACACTCACTCAAGTAGGTGCTATTGCTAGAAAGCTAGGCATCACATGGGGGGGTGACTGGGTTGGTAGAATAGATCGACCACATTTTGAGACTAGAGCAAATTGGAAGATACCAGCAGGCTATAAATTGGAAAACCAAGTCATTGTGCCAAATAGCTGTAAAACGAAAGTTGAAGTAATTGTTGAAAACAAACCAAAGGAGGAAATAAAATTGACGCAAACATGGAATCCAGGTTCTCCGACTATGAAAACTGAAACAGAAAATTTTATTGCACAGGCAGTTAAAGATGGCATTGTTCAGGAATTACATTTGAAGGATTTACAGAATGGTGCAATGACCACTGATCGTCTAATCGGTTTGTACATTACCATTCAGCAAAGACGAAGTAATTTATAAACACTTTCAAGAAAGATTATTTGGTTACTAAATAGCTTGAATTCAAAGATTTGAAGCTGAAGTAAAAATTACATGCAGAGGTTTTACTTTTTGGATCTTTGTGAACGTGTTTAATATTTCTCTTCAGAAAATGCAACCTATTACATTATTAGAGAGTATTTTTTATCAAAAAATTGGTATACGTGCAAAAATTTAAAAATAACAATAGAACTTCCTCCATAACCTATGTATATTTATGGAGAAGGGGGCTCAAACAATGAAAAAAATACTTATATTACCACTAACATTGTTATTCAGTATTTTACTAGTAGCATGTGGCCAAGATAAAGAGAGTGAAAGTGGTAAGAAAAGCGATAATGCTGATACAGCAGAAGAAACTAAAAATGGATCCTTTAAAGTTGATAAAGGACTTTTAAATGTGGAGGTTACAATTCCAGCTTCCCTTTTCGAGGGTCAGGAAATCGATTCCGCTATTACTGAAGCAAAAAAAGAAGGGATTAAGGAAGTCATTAAAAACGATGACGGTTCGGTCACTTATAAAATGTCTAAATCCGTTCATAAAGAAATGATGAAAAAGATGGAAAAGGATATTTTAGAAACGATTGAAGAAATAAAAACTAGCAAAGATTTTGCCTCAATCAAGGATGTTTCATATAATAAACCCTTTACTGAGTTTACGTTAACTGTCAATAAAGAACAGTTTGAAAACAGTTTTGATGCAATGGCTTCAATGGGACTAGCATTACCAGGCATGTATTATCAACTTTTTAGTGGTGTTGATTCTGAGAAATTTAAGGTGACAGTTATTTTTAAAGACGAATCAAACGGAGAAATAATTAACACAATTGTTTATCCAGATGATCTAAATGAGGATAATTAAATTAAAAAGCACTCTAATGGGTGCTTTTTCTGTTGCTAGTGTAGGAAAAATATACGGACAACATTCAAATCTTTTTAGAGATGTAAAAACATACTTAAATCTAGGAGTATTGATAAAGATTTTTTTATTTACCAACTCTATTTGCCACTGAAAAGTAAACAGTATAAAGTAATGTTGAAAAAACAGAATGACATGACTATCCAGTCGCCCTTTTTATGGCACAAGCCCAAGAAGCAGAAATTAACGATGAATTTCCGATGTTTGCCCATGGACTTTTCAAGAGGGCTTTAGATGCAGGCTACGGAAATCAAGAACTTGGAGCTTTGATTAAAGTATTGAGATAGTGTATTCTAGGAAAAATTGTGATGAATTTTGTGAATTGGTAGTATAAAAATATGTTAAAGACCACTTTATGGGTGGTTTTAGTTAATGTTAAGGAGTAACCTCTATATAGAAATGAGAGTAAATCTCCAATCTAACATTATAAGTGAAATAATATTAAAAAATTATGAAAATATATTGTTTATTTGATTAACTAGGCTAGAAATGGTAAAGTAAAGGTAACTTTAGGTAAAGGAGGAGAATTCTTATGAAAAAAAGATCTATTCGTTTTTTAAGTATGGGTATAGGATTCTCCACTGCTGTTTTTTTCTAAAATTGATGTTCAAGGGAGAAGTCTGCCCTTTTTTAGAAAAATAGTAACCTAAAGGAGATTATATCAATGAAATCAAAATTAGTTCGAAAAAATCCAATGCAGGTGCCAAATCCTGTTGGGAAATATAGCCATGTAACAATCATTCCTAAAGATGCGACAATGTATGCATTTTCTGGACAAATCGGTGTAGGGCATGATGATCAATTGCCGACAACTATATATGAACAAATCGTCAATACACTAAAAAATATCGAAATTATTTTAGCGTCTGAGGGAATGGATGCCACACATGTTGTGAAGGCAAACATTTGGGCAACAGAGGAAATAGATTGGGATTATTTCGATCACAAATGGGATACTATGTTTGGTGATTCTTATCCCTCAATGACCATTGCCTACGTGTCGGCACTAGGTTTACCGGATATTAAAATAGAAATCGATATATGGGCTGCTAAATAAAGTGAAAAATCGATCATATCCTCCAAAAAGATTATGAAATGTTTTATAACCAGAATGGATTTCTCCGTTCTGGTTTTTCTTTTATGCAGTCAATTTCAGGTGACTGGATAACATCCAAGTTTAATGAATGGGCTTCAGCTCCAAAGGATAGTTAAATGTTCATACTTTAAATAGGCTAAAAAGCTAGAAATTCATGGGGATGCACTAGGACAGGTAATATTGATTGGCCACACTTTGAGGTAAAAACAAACTGAAAGATACCTTCACTTATAAATTAGAAGGACAACTAAACATTCCAAGTAACAGCAAAATGAAAGTACAACTAATCAAAAGGATAAAAAAGAGAATTCAAAAATGAACAATTCAAAATGTTCGGTAAGGTTAGGCAACTGAGGCAAGAAACTAAAAAAGGGTCACTAGGCTGGGGGGTGACCCTTAAGGAATGTTAATATCCAGTCATGAATGTAGCGCCAACAATAATTAAAAGAATAAATAGAACGACAATTAGAACGAATGATGAGCCATTACCATAACCGCCACCACCGCCGCAGTAGTATCCCATAAAAAACACCTCCTTTTTACTATATATTATGTTGGCTGCAGAGAAGGAGTAGGGTTGTTAAACTATTCAGCTATGAGCATTAAAAAATATATTTTTGTGAGATAAGTCAATAAAAAAGGGTCACCTGGGATAGGAGTGACCCTTAGTAAAAAAATTCGGAGGTGTAAGGCTAAATTAGCTTTACATTACTATTAATATGACATGATAGCTGTGTTTGTATAGTGAATTGTCTGTGAAATAGATTTTAAAAATAAAAAAGCCGTAGCTTCGTTGAATGCTACTAGGGCGTTGGAAGTGCTACTTTAACATGGCACAAGTAGTAAGATTTCGTATTAAAATTAAAAGTTTTAAAGCATTCCCTTAATGTGGGTGTTTTTTATTAAAAAATGTTCGAGGTGGTGTTTATTAAATATGGCAATTGGAATGAAATTAAATAGGGGTGGGAAACCATGAAGATTGCACTGGTTGATCTTGCTGAAAAGCATAAAATATAGCTCAATCCATAAGCGCCGCGAGAAATGGTCGAGGGATACAACCGAAGAAAAGCAGCTAGGAGCCCAAAAAGGCAATACCTCCGCTGTTGGAAATAAAGGAAACCCTAATCTATCAAACCTATTTAAAAAACGGGACTCTGCTGCTAAACACATGGTTTCTTTTAATAGTTTCTATCTAAAGAGACAATATTAATAAATTGTATAAGGTCTATTTTTTAAAATGACAATCGACCTTTTTATTTGATTAATTTATTTTAATCAGATTGATTGAGGCAGCTAGAAAAACCCCTCCATCGCAAGTTCTAAAGGTTGGACCTACATTTCTTAGTTGAACTCTTCCGCTGGCAGGGATGGATATAATTGTTCCTCCTGAATACGGTGAACATTCAGCCCTGTCAGTCTCTTGGTTGGTAGCACCATATCTGGTCTGAATGGGGTTGACTTGAACTTCATTTATGAATATTGCCGTTTGTGCTGTAGTACCTAAACCAGGAAAAAACTGAACATTTACATGGTAATCGACGTAATATACACCAGCCTGAGTAACTATGATAGTCACTGTATCGGGGTCTAAAGATATCCCAGCGGTTTCCCCTAAACCATTCCACGGCATAGGTTGATTGTTGGTAAGATCTATCAAACCAGTTTGAAAAAAATTCCCGTATGCTGGGGTAGGTAATTGACCTATTTCACATGACTCTATCCCTTTTATTACTCTTGATGGAATACCACATTTTTTACAACGTTCGCATGAACAATTTTTTTCACACGGATTCAAAAAAATCTCTCCTTTTACGATTTTCTATATTTTATTTAAAATATATTTTTTTGCTTATATGTTTGCTTATATTTCCAATAATTAATAACTTGACAGTAATTGCTACTGTATCCATGAAGGGAGTTGAGTAAATGACGACAGAAGTAGAGAAAGAAGTAAATCCACATTTCGAAGATTTCCTTTTCGAATGGCATTGTAAATCTAACTCCTTGTCGGTGGATATGGTTCTTCGAAATCCTACCATTTAGAACAGTTTAGGGATTCACAGGAATAACTAAATTTGGCAAGGTGGAAAACATGAAATACAATCCATTCAATCTTAAAACTTTAAAACCTTTAGATATTCAGATGTTTGCGGGAGAAGTAACTCCTAATCCAAAGCCAATGCATGAATCTACACCGGAGCCAGTACCAGGAGGAAACGGTGAAGGGGCTCATTGACATTTGAATTGGTTTAATCATATGTAAACGACAATGACGAAGGTAAGAAGTGCTTACAATCATTTATTGATACTCGAATAACGGATACTATTAAAATCTATGAAACTAAAAATCTTCCAAAGAAATTAGAAGATGAGATTTCAAGCGTTACCCACCAAGGGAGGAAGCAAAACAATTTTAGCAATCTCAAAAAGAAGCAGTGCGCGGAACCAAGCATTGTCTACTGCAACAGAAAGAGCCTACTAGGGATTATGAAGGGAAATTAAGGCTTATGGTGATACTGTAAAAATGAACAGTATTGGTGCTGTAACAATCAGTGACTATACGAAGAATGGGTGATCCAGAAAAATTAACTGATCATACTTGATCTCTACAAATTACTGAAGCCAAATACTTCAACTTCCGGATTTAGAGCAAAAACCCCACTAAATCAACACTTTTACGCTATAATGTAGGACGAGGTGAAGAAAATGTTTGTAAGTGAAAAACAAATTGAAATCCGCTATGCTGAGACAGACCAAATGGGCGTGGTGTACCATGCGAACTACATCGTTTGGATGGAAATTGGACGTACACAGCTTGTTAGTGATGCTGGCTTTGAGTACGCAGCATTAGAAAAGGACGGGTATGTGTCTCCTGTTATGGATTTATCCATTTCTTATAAGGCTGCGATGCACTATGGTCAAGTAGCTACTGTACGAACATGGGTTGAAAAGCATGACCGTCTGCGTACGACATATGGCTATGAAATTTTACATGAAGACGGCACGATTGCAGCGACAGCACAGTCCGTACATATCCTTGCACATAAAGATACATTGCGTCCTGTGTCTTTAAGTAAAATTGATCCAGCATGGGATGCGAAATATAAAGAAATCGCGCGTGAGGCGAAATAGGAGAACGAGATATGGAAATTTTACTTGCTTTAGGAGCTATCTTGGCTGGACTTGGTGTTGTCCTTGGTGCCTTTGGAGCCCATGCTCTAAAGGATAAGTTTTCGTCTCCATACTATGCGGCAATTTGGGAAACTGCTGTGCAATATCATATGTACCACTCATTAGGCATTCTAGGTCTTGGTATTTTATCGAGTGATGCCCTTTTAGGTGCTTCTAGTATACTTTCTTGGGCAGGCTACTTAATGTTTGCCGGTATTGTGTTTTTCTCTGGCAGTTTATATGTATTAGCCTTAACAGGTGTTAAAAAGCTAGGTGCAATTACGCCAATTGGTGGACTGCTATTTATCATTGCTTGGGTTCTTGTAGCTATCGCTGCGCTTTCATAATCATTAATAACGAGGTTACGCTAAATGATTTTTCATTGGGTAACCTCGTTTTGTTTTTACAGTAGTTTTAAAAAATATGAAACAATTTGTCTAATCTTGCGTACTACATAGAGATTAGATTATTTTTAATGATAAAATAAGCTTAAATATAGATGTTGAAGGTGGGAATTTTATGGGATTATTAAAAGCAGGAGTAGGCGCATTAGTAGGCGTCTTGGAAGATCAATGGCGTGAGTATTTTTACTGTGATTCTCTTTCATCGGATGTGCTGGTTGAAAAGGGTGTAAAGCGTACCTCCAAACGCGGCTCTAATAAGGGCAACGACAATATTATTAGCAATGGTTCTATTATTGCCATTAATGAAGGACAATGTATGATGATCGTTGAACAGGGGAAGGTAGTAGAATTTTCTGCAGAGTCTGGTGAGTATGTGTACGATACATCCACTGAACCTTCCATTATGTATGGCAGTGATTTATCTCAAGGAATTATGGAAACATTTAAGCAGATTGGCAAGCGATTTACATTTGGGGGTGAACCAGCAAAGGATCAACGTGTGTATTACTTTAATAAAAAAGAAATCGTAGGTAATAAATACGGGACACCAGCACCGATTCCATTCCGTGTGATTGATCGTAATATCGGTTTGGATATTGATATTGCCATTCGTTGTCATGGTGAATATTCGTATAAAATTGTTGATCCATTATTATTCTATACAAATGTTTGTGGAAATGTTGAACGTGAGTACACAAGGGATGCCATTGATAGTCAACTGAAAACGGAGCTAATGACTGCGTTACAACCAGCTTTTGCACATATTTCCGCAAGTGGAGTACGCTATAGTGAAATTCCTGCACATACAGTAGCGTTAGCAGATGCTCTTAATAAAGTGTTATCAGAAAAGTGGCTGGCAACTCGTGGATTAGCTGTTGTCTCATTTGGTATTAGCTCTTTAAAAGCATCTGAAGAAGATGAAGCAATGATTAAGCAATTGCAACGAAATGCAGTGATGCGTGATCCGGGTATGGCAGCGGCACATTTAACAGGTGCACAGGCGGAAGCAATGATTGCAGCTGCAAATAACGAGGGTGGCGCAATGGCTGGTTTTATGGGTATGAATATGGCAGCACAGGCTGGTGGGGTTAACGCTGGTCAGCTTTATCAAATGAATGAGCAAAATAAGCAAGCTCAAATGGCACAAGCTGCTGCACAGGGTCAAGCAACTTCAGCTTCTGGGGTATGGACATGTGCATGTGGCCATGAGAATACTGGGAAATTCTGTTCAAACTGTGGGGGAGCAAAGCCACATGAAGAGGGTTGGATATGTGTATGTGGTGTTGTCAACAAAGGTAAATTCTGTGGTGAATGTGGAAGCAAAAAACCTTCAGGGACTTTACAGTATGCTTGTGATAAATGTGGCTGGGAGCCTGAGAATCCTGGGAATCCTCCAAAATTCTGTCCTGAATGTGGAGATGTTTTCGATGAAAATGACATTAAGTAAGGGGATGACTAGTGATGTCAACACAAGAAGCTGAAAATGTTAAACAAGTAAAGCTTGATTTCGATGCTGAGTGTCCATCATGTAGTGCCTCTATTGAATTTAATCCAGCAAGCGGTAAACTTTCATGCCCTTATTGTGGCTATGAGTCTGAAATTGCAATTCCAGAAAAGGAAGAAGAAAAAGTTGCCCAGGAAATGGACTTTGCAATGGCTGAAGAACGTGGAAATTTTAACTGGGGTGTTGAGAAAAAAACAGTTATCTGTGAGGCTTGCGCAGCGGAAACAATTTATGATGCTTTACAGGTAGCTGATCGTTGTCCTTATTGTGGCTCTAATCAGGTAATGGAGGCAAGTGCAAAAAATACATTGGCACCAAATGGGGTTTGCGCCTTTGAAATTACCGATAAGCAAGCTGGTGAGAACTTTCAAAAATGGATTAAAGGAAGATGGTTTACTCCTAGAGCGGCAAAAATAAGTGCAAAACCTGACTCCTTTAAAGGTGTATATTTACCTTATTGGACTTTTGATACGAAAACAAGCTCAAGGTATTCTGCAAGATATGGTAAACATCGTACAGTTACTGATAAGGATGGAAAAACTCAAACTGTAACAGACTGGTATTCAACGAGCGGTTTTTATCAGGAATTTATCGATGATCATCTAATTAGTGCAACCACTCGATATGATCGCAATATGATGAGGAAAATAGAACCCTTCAATCTACTTAATAATAAAGCTTATAAACCAGAATATGTAGCTGGCTTTCTATCAGAACGATACAGTATTGGTTTGCAGGATGGCTGGGGCCAAGCGAAGAAGGAAATTCATGATCATTTACATGCACAAATCACTTCTAAAATTCGTTGGGAGAAAAATGCAGACGTTGTATCCAGTTTACGTTTTTCTACTACACATGATGATATTACATATAAATATCTAATGTTACCGATTTGGCTGTCCTCATTCCGTTACAAAGAGAAAATATTCCGTTTTATGGTGAACGGACAAACTGGTCAAGTAGGTGGAGATGCTCCGATTTCACCGCTTCGGGTCACAATTGCTGTCATTTTATCTTTAGTGACGATTGCTATTATTTGGTATTTTTTTATGTCAGAATAGTTATAAGCAGTATTCCTGTAGGGCTTAAAATCCATGCATAGGAATACTGCTTTTTATTTGGAATGGTTGGAGAAAAGATTACCACCGAACCAAATTTTCGTAAAATCGTCCAAAATAATGGGTGAACGAATGAATAATGACAAGGAAATAGGTGAGTTATCCTTAGCTATCACGACTTACACCAAGACCTACTGCATAAGGTATAGTGATAAAGTGAAATCACTCAGAGTAGATTTCATTTCTGTAAAAAGTGTTTGTGTTAGAAGTAATTGCTAGGAGCTATAAAAAATTTTCCACTATTAATTTTGAACAATTTATGGCAAGTGAAGTTGCGAATTTACTGTAAACAAATTATGATACAGTCAGAGAGCTTTTTTACAAATAAGCTGTGAATGTAATGCTATTCTTGAATAACGGTTACTTGGTTATTCATGTATGGAGGTTTCGACAATGGACGCAATTGAAGTGTTAACAAATTTAGATCAAATACATGGGTATTTTCAACCGATATTTAGCGCAGATGCGCATACGGTGATTGCCTACGAAATTTCCGGACAGTTACAAATTGAGGGTCAACAAATTAATCTAAAGGATTTTGTTAATAATGAAGATATTCCAGAGGAGTATCGTATTGACATGGAACATAAAATTTTGCATGCTGCATTAGTTAAAATAGACGAAATTGCACCAGAGCTTGATATATATATCCCAAGTAATCCCAATGTTTTAATGCAAGATTTTGGAGAGAGTCATTTTAATATTATTCAGCAATATATTCGAGAAGAAGATTTCCACCGGATTGTATTGGTCGTTTCGGAGCATCGTTTTTTAGGGGATATCCATAAATTACACCATGCATTGCGTTACTTTACGACGTATGGTGTGAAAATTGCTGTTCAGGAAGTCGGTGCAGAGAGTCATCTAGAGCATATTGCACTGTTATCCCCACAAATTCTAAAAGTCAATACACGTGATTTAAATTATGATTCTTGGTCCGCTCAATCCGATATGATTTCAGCAATAGGAGGGCTAGCCTATAAAATTGGAGCAAACCTCTTATTTGAAGGAATTGAAACTGTCTATCAGTTACAATTTGCCTGGAAAAATGGAGGACGGTACTATCAAGGGCCTTATTTAGCAAACCCTGCAATATCATTTGTTGAGAAGGATATATTAAAGGAGCGCTTCAAAGAGGAATGTCAGCAATTTATTACCTCTGAGAAGAAAATGCTAGAGACACAATATTTTGAGCTAAAAAAGTTGAGAGAGGAGCTTGAAGCAATTATCCATCGAGTAAAACCTTCTAGTGATAGCATCTCTCATTTGGAGCATTTAGCACAACTTTTGGATCATTATTCGTTCCGTCTTTATATTTGTAATGAGGACGGTTTCCAACTATCACCCAACATCATGCGTATAGATGGGAAGTGGGAATTACAGCCAAGAGCAATCAATAAAAACTGGAGTTGGCGTCCATATTTCCTACAAACCATTATCAAGATGCGCAATGATCAAAGCGGAGAAATTTCTGAGTTATATCGGGATATTGAAACAGGGGAAATCACAAGGACGTTTTCTATCGCCATTAACGAACATGAATACTTGTTTGTCGATCTATCGTATGATTACCTTTATGAACATAGTATTTTTAGGTAGTTTAAAAATGCTTATATAGCAAGGGTTGCGGGGTACAAATTACGTTTGTACCCCAATTTTGGGTAAAAAAAGAGAGCTATTTAAATTTAATTAAAGTCAAAAGAATTTTTGTAGCTTTCAATTCTTCATCATCAAGTGAATGTGACACCATTAAAAAATGGTCGTTGGGGCAAAAACTGCACAATACGCTATCAATACCACACTATCAAAAGCAGCAATGTAGGTGATCCAATTATATTAGAAGTTTAAAGGCTTCTAGACAGAGTCTTGGGTGACAGAGAGGTATATATCCTCAATTGGATTAGATGGTCATTCTATGTATTGGATTAGGAAGAAAATGGGGTTAAGTCATACACCAAAATTTTAAAGACAGTATTGTCGAGCAAATGATGGGAGAATTGATAAGTTGCTTATTTGCCCCTTTTATACATCGATGGTTTCGATATAAAACTCAGTTATCTTAGTTTTTTCAGCATTTGTTTTAGCTTCACAAAAAAGTACTATTTGGCTTTCTTCATCGTCAAACCATAAATACCTTACTTCTGTACCAAATCCACTATTATCATTAAATTCGTATAAGTCTATGTCCATTTCTTCATCCCTAGGTGGTAAAGTAAGAGTACCTTCCAGTTGAAAAACTCCCCTTAGAAATTCCTCAGTTTCTTCGTTAATTTTGTTCTCTTCTTTAAGTTTGTCGTAACGAAGGTTTACTAAATCAACGAGAGTCTCTCTAGTTAATTGCACTATTTTTTCTTCTAACGTCATGATAATCGTCTCCTAACTATGAAATATTTAATCAATCCAATATTCTCATCATTGTTCTATATATTACATCATTTTTCATTTGGGCGATGTAAATGACCGATTTAATTTATTTTCTGCCCCATATTGCACTGCTAATTTGCAATAAGGTTTCGCCAAATCGCGGAACTTCAACCCACTCACCTGCATTAAACGATAAATCTCTAATTTAATGTGGTCTTCCGGAGCCGCTTATTTTAACGATTTTGAATAGAATTTACATGAAGTCGCTTCTTGTAATCCTTCACGTGCATCTACCTTATATTTCATTAAATATGAGCACCTGGTTTTTATTGTTATTATAGATGAACAAATATTATTTTTGTTTACAAATAAATAAACATATAATATATTGTTTATTATATATGGAAGGGTATTGCTTGTTGCTTATGAATGGAAGTGGTTTAACAATAGAGGAATTATCTGATGGATTTGTAAACAAGGGTGGAGTATAAACCATACTATTTTTGTTGACATTATAGAAATACTTAGGGGGTCATTTGTTATGAAACTAGTTAAATCCAAACCCGAATTACTTGATGAAGAAGTAACTATTTTAAATTCTGATTATTTTTTTAACCAAATTTCAAAGAACAAAGATGTTTATACGAAAGAAGAAATCTTGGATATAATCCAAGAATCCCAACGAATAGGGGCTGAGCGTTTTATAATACAAAAAGACAATCAATATGTAGGTATACTTGAATTGCTGATGAAAAATCCAAATGACGGTTATCCATGGCTTGGACTATTACAAATACATAAGGATGCGCAAGGTCATGGATATGGCAACGAAGTGATGGATTTATTTTATACTATCATGCAAGAAAGAGGAGTGAAAACTTTTCATTTAGGGGTTATTGATGTAAATGAACCAGGACATCGATTTTGGAAGAGACAAGGGATGATTCCAGTAAAATCAGTGATTGATAAAGATGGAAAGAAAATTATCGTATATGAAAAGGATATTGTTTTTCCAGAGTGAATAAGGAGATAGGGAAAACTTAATTGCACAGGCGGTTAATGAAGGTACTATCAGGAATCACATTTATTGTATATACAGAATGGTACTATGATCATTGATCGTTTAATTGAGGAGTATGGTTTTGATATGTGTTAAATTATTGTAGATAGTTCTGCTGTTCCTGTTTAACTGTGTGACCAGGTACTCAATTAATTTTGAGCCTGGTCTATTTTTGTTTACTTTATTTATTTAGGTCAATAGATTTTACATTATGGGTGTTTTGCAATCGAACAGCCTTCATATAATTAATATGGTTATATAAAGAGCCGAATACGGTAAATATTACGAAAATAAAACTGAAAACACCTGGATAAACAATAAAGAAAATTAACCATATCAAAAATAATATATACCACGAGATCACAAATCCTTTAGTTCCTCGCCAATTTCTCATTTATGTACACTTCCTCTCTATTACCATTTTAGGTAATCAAGAGTTGAAAGTACATAAAAATAACAGACAATCAATTTTATTTATCTGTTTCACGTTTTCCATGATTTCATCTCGTTATGAAATATATAGAAAATTGCTTCAAAGAAAGCGTAGTGTTTATTGTCACATACAATTAAGAATTTGTTTTATCCCCTTTTATTGGCTGTTAGAAAGTAATTATAACACTTAGGAAGGGCAGAGCTTTGTGTGGTTTTAAGCGTGTAATTTATAGAATATGATTTCAATTTATAGCCTCTCGAATTATTATGAAGTATGGGGAGATATTGTTATCCTCGCAAAATGTATAAATGGAGTGGAGGTCCCAAATGACACCAGAGCAAATAGTTAAAAAATTTTTTGAAGAAGTACGTTCAGGAAATAATCCTGATTACGCAACTGAATTAATGGCAGACCAAGTACTGGCACACCAAGTTACTTCTGAAGAAGAATTAACGGTTACTAGAACACCCAAAGATTATGCGGACCATGTAAAAGAAATGGTAGAAGCATATGGCGATTTTTCATTAGAAATCCAAGAGTTTATGGTGCAAGGTAATAAAGTATATGTACGCTGGAACCAAGTTGGTACCCATGTCGGAGAAGTCGATGGATATCAGCCGACAAATCTTCCAGTTATTGAAATAGCAAGCGCAGTATATAGAATTGAAGAAGAAAAAATAGCAGAATATTGGATTCAAATTGATCGGGCTGGTATTGAGAACCAACTCAAACGTAATAAAAGTAATTAACTTGGGGCATATATCGCTCTTTGTTAAAAAATGCCAAAGCGCTGTTTAACGCTTTGGCATTTTTTTACCCATTCGTGTTGTTGGAAGTGCAAAATATAAGATGTCCCTAAAATTGACTAGTATATTTTTTAGAAATCACTGATGGCGCTGGAAAATTTATCTTTGGGCATTTAAGTACACCAACTACACTGACATCCAATGTGTATGTTTGATTTTCTGTATCATACTCAATTGAGAGTACTTTATTGACTGTATGTCCTAAGCTATTAGGTTGTGTTGAATCAATAAATTGATAGTTAAGAATTTCAGAAACTAATTGTTGACTTTGTCTGTTAAACTCTTCTTGCTTTAAAGAATAGGGAAGGAAATCTGCCAAACCATATAATTCGGATGACCTAGGAGTTGTAAGAGCATCTTTGAAGGCTGTCAAAAATGTGAAAAAATTTTCAGAACCACTATTCTTATTGATGATATCAATAGTATAGTCAGTATTGAACAGTTGTGCTGATAAACCATCAACTAAAGTTTCGGAAATATTATCTGAATTTTCCCATTTCATATGTAGTTCATCTCCTTTTTATAGCAATATTATACAGTAAATAAAAGGAATTATTTTAGTGAATTTCAATGATGTTGAAGAGAGTAAAAGTGGCTTTGTTGTAAAGGAGGCACCATCAACAAACCAGTTGCTATTTTACAGCATAAAATGGTTGTGTTCGTTTTGTAGGAAATGGATGGTCATATGTACAGTGTGGGAATGGGAGAGGTTAGGCTGCATCAAACTTCTTGAGCAAATTTAAGCCTATGTTTTAACGCATGGTCTTGTAATTAGAAATATTGCAAGTCCTTTAGAAAGTAATCTGAAAGAATTAATGAAATACGATGAAGTTTTAGTCCATTCAGCTGTTGCAGGGTGGTCATATATTACGAGCTCGATATATGTAGTTGAATCTCATTTCACTTCTGATACGTCCTCAAATTCTAGCAGTGGTGAGTTATGGATTTTTAGATTTATCACTATTTAAAAAAATCTTATTTGTTCAGACTTTGTTGAGTACGATTTTGTAATATGTAAATAGGTAACCAACCTAAAGGAGATCAGCTACTCGATATTGATGAGTACCTGGTCTTTTTGTTTAGGGTATTTTATGTTTCTAAAGGATAGACAAAAAGATAAAAAAGTCCATGTACTTCATTTTATGTCCATGGACTTTTTGCATTTTTCTCATTAATGTATATGTTCTTTTGATAATTTATAGCATTTTTTCTTGGTAACCAGATGAGAAAAACGCATTAGCGCATCATCTTTTTTATTTGCTTTATTTCATTATTCAGTTCATCAATCTGTTTTTGCAATCTCTCAATATCGTTATTCGAGTTATTGTTTTCGTTTAATTCCTCATCTAAAGCAAGTCCCGCAGCAATTGTTGAGATTGCATCGCCAAGGGTTGTAATGGCACTACCAATCAGGGCAAGTTTAGTCGCTTGATTTTCTGATTTTGGAAGTTGATTTTTGGGAGTTGATTTCTTATTGTTCATCATTTTTCCTCCATACAGAAATGGTTTTCTTTACAACTTATGCATATGATGAAAGACTTGTGCAGTGCCTTAACATGTAGCGATCTAGAATAAAAAAGGGGTCACTCTTGAGAAGTGACCAAAGTAGCTTATTGAGGATGTGTTTCTAACTGAAGGTATGAGCAAAGATGGAAGTTAGTTGGGTATAGTATCAGTATATGAGTGAGCAAAGTAGTTGATTAGGTAGTAGCCAATTTTATCTTAAAAATCTCTAGTGCTTTTAAACATGGAAGGTATAGTCCAATAAGTCCCCATTCGCCAAAGCCATTCAAATGGACCAAATTGAAAGAATTTTAGCCAAAGCCTACTAAATAATAATTGAATGATATAAATGCCTAGACAGATCCATAGAGATTGGATGTAGCTAATGTTTCCAATTAGCTGAAAAGCATGACCTACAAATAATATAAGTGCTGTTTGCCCTAAATAGTTGGTAAGAGCCATTCGTCCATACCCTTTTAAAGGAGAGAGCACAAATTTAAAGAAGGGAAGCTGTAGTAGCAGAATAATTAAGCCTACGTAAAATGCAGAAACAAATGGGCTAAATTGTAGTCCTATTAATGAAAACTGTTCAATATTTGTGATATGCTCAGCAAATTCTTCCTCTGATAACGAATTGAAGTCAATAAGTGAACTTGGTACATAATTCCATTGGTAAAGCCAGCCTCCAATGCTGATGAAGAACATCATTATCGTAAAGACAATAATCTTTTTTCGCTTGACATTCATATTTTCAAAAATACGATATTGTCCAGCAGCTAATCCAAGTAAAATTAGTGGGAGTGGCATCGCGATTTTTATACCGAAATAAGCTGTTATAGCTAGTAGTATAAGAGCTATTGTAAGGTTGATTTCTTTTCGGACTTTATAGAATGGTAGAGCTAGTAAACCAAATATCGCGTATACCGTTAAGGCTTCTCCAGGATGGAAAAAAGCATGTACAAGC